>Ga0134126_10000016_pt1 | contig 246618 bp, 224 predicted proteins | sample KB31752_FD_96881 | JGI IMG/M metagenome (GOLD analysis project Ga0134126, IMG submission 96881) | Terrestrial soil microbial communities with excess Nitrogen fertilizer from Kellogg Biological Station, Michigan, USA - KB3-175-2 | ecosystem: Environmental > Terrestrial > Soil > Unclassified ...
GACGCAGCACCCGCGAGATCAAGAGATGCCTGAAGCGCTACACCGCTCGCCGCCTCTACCGCCTCCTCCAAGCCTCACCGCCAAACCCCGCAAACAGCGAAACTTGACAAACATAGAAGCATCAAGGGTGCGAGCGCTGTGTGACGGCTGTGTGAGCAAGTCAGTGGCCGTTCTGGGCCGCTCACGGTCATCAACCCATGTGATGACCGCAGCGAGCGTCCCCGCGGCGCGTGGTGGCGACTACGCCCGCTACCTGGAGGGCAAGACCGTCGCGCCGGAGCGCGGCGACTACTACGTGAGGCCCGACGGCGAGATGACCCAGGCGCCCGGACGGTGGCTGGCAGACCCGCAGACGCTCGAACGGCTCGGCATCCAGCCGAGCGGGCCGGCGGATGGTGAGGACTTCATCGCGCTGATGGAAGGCCGCCATCCACAGAGCGGGATGTGGTTGCGTCGGGCGGGTGCCGACGGCAGTCGTGGCGGTGGGATCGATGGTGTGTTCAGCGCCCCGAAGTCCGTATCGACCGTCTGGGCTCTGGCCGATCCGTGGCAGCGCGAGCAGATCGAGCAGGCCCATGCCAATGCCGTCGAGCAGGTCGTCGCCTATATGCGCGAACACATGGGGGTCGTTCGTTGCCGCTACGGCGCCGAGGTCGTGGAGGAGCCTGCGAAGGATCTGATCGCGGTGGAGTACCGGCACACGACCGCTCGTGGCGTCTCAGGCGCCGACGCTCCCGACCCGCAGTTGCATAGCCATGTCGTCATCACGAGCGCGGTGCGTGGGGACGATCGCATCGTCGGCGTGGCATCCCGTCCAGTGTTCCGTGCCACGGGTGAGGTCGGCGCGTTCTACCGCTCCGCGCTCGCGCAAGAGCTCGCCGGCCAGGGGTATTCGATCAAGCCGGCAACGGGAAAGGACGGCAAGTATTTTGAGATCGCAGGCGTTCCCGAGGAGCTGCGCGACGCCTTCTCCGGTCGCTCCCGAGAGGTCGCAAGAGCCGCTGACCGGTTCCATGCCCGCTATGGGCGCGCACCGGAGCGTGGGGAGCTGCGCAACCTCGCGCTCGAGAACCGTCGCTCAAAGCAGCTCACCAACTGCACCGACTTGGAGAACGCATGGAGGCAGACCGCCAGCCGCTACGGGTTCGGTCCCGACGAGACCCTGCGACTGCTCGCAGGAGAACGCCCACAGACAGCCGCCAGGCCGGTGGAGGATCGGATCGAGAGCCGCCTCACCGAGCGTCACGCCGTGTTCGAGCTGCGCGACCTGCACACCCTCGCGTTGGAGCAGACCGCCGGCGAGCTGGCACCGCATGAAGCACTGCAGGTCGCACACGGGATGATCCGTGATCGGCGTGTGCTCACGCTGGAGGGCGGACGAATGACGACCCTGGCGGTGCGTGCGCAAGAGCAGGCCATCGAACGACGAGCGGCGACACTCGCCCAACCGGCCGGACGAGATGTAGGCCACGCGGCGAGGGCGAACGCTGCGCGCGAGGTCGCAGAGCGCATCGGCGCTCCGCTCGGCGACGAGCAGGAGATGGCGTTGCTTGTCCTGACAGGTCCCGAGCGCGCCAGCGTGCTCGTCGGACCAGCGGGAGCCGGCAAGGGTGTCGTGATCGACGCAGCCGCCAGAGCCGAGCAGCTCGCCGGACGCAAAACGCTCGGGATAGCTGTCTCCGGCTCCACCGCCGAGCGATTGGGAGCAAACAGTCCAGCGCTGCAAGGAAGCACGCTCACGCTCGACGCGCTCGTCGCACGAGTGAACACCGGCACCGTCCACGTCGGTCCGGACACGACCATCTTCCTCGACGAGGCCGGAATGGTCGACCACAAGCGCCTCGACGCCCTCACCGAGCTGGTGGAGCGCTCAGGCGCCAAGCTGATCGTCGTCGGTGACGGCAAGCAGCTCCCCGCGATCGGTCCCGGGGGCATGTTCGACCGGTTCACCCAGCACGCCCCAACCGTGGAATTGGAGACGATCCACCGCACTAGTGACCGGCACGAGCAGAAGCGTGGCAAGCGCTGCGCGCCGGCGAACCCGAGCGCGCGATGGCACACTACCAAGCACGAGGGCGACTCCACCTCGCCGATACCCGCGACCAAGCGGCCGAGAACGTCGTCCAAGCATGGGCGCAGCTGACCGACGAAATCGGAATCCGACAGGTCGCTTTGATCGCTGACGCCTCCAACAGGGAGATCGACCGACTCAACGCCCGCGCACAACGCCTACGCGCCCAGCGCGGCGAACTCGCATCACACGAACTACCGCTGGCAAGCGTCCACTACGGGCTGTGCGAAGGCGACCATGTCGCCTTCATCGCTCAACACCGCCCGCGCGGACAGGCCCGCGTCGAGAATGGCACCCGTGGCGAGGTCACGAAGATCGAGCAGGATGGGACGCTCGCGTTGAAGCTCGACGGCTCGGATCGTCTCGTTCGGCTCGCCGGTGAGGACGGTGGAGTCTCCCTTCGGCTCGCCTACGCTCAGCACGTCTACCGTCAGCAGGGCGCGACCGTCGATCGCGCCATCGTGCTCACCGGCAGCTGGCAGACAAGCAAGGAGACCGCGTACGTCGAGGCGACACGCGCCCGTCACGGCACCGATTGGTACGTCGCCCGCGACCAACTCGGCATCGACGGACAAGACCCCGACCTGATCACACGCTTCGCCGAGCGGATGACCCAGAGTCGAGCGCACACTCCATCCGTCATCCACCAAGAGATCCCCGGCCCGGAATGGGATCCCAGCCGCGACCCGCTAGACATGAGCCGCCTGCTCCCGTACGTCGACCGGCATGCGAACACCAGGGCGCGACGCGCCCGACCGCGACGTCGGACGCGGACGCTGACCGATCCACCATCGCTCCCGGTCGTCGAATTTGCGCAAAGAGCGGCACGAGTCTTCCTCGCGACCGAGAACCGTCCGGAGTGCGTCGTATCTTCAGCGGCGATGACCGAACTCCAGTCAAGCGAAGTCGAGAAGGTCCTCCTGCACGTCAGCGACGCGAGGGCGCGAGCGCGCAAGGCGGCGGAGACCTGCGCCAGGGATGGAGCTGAGCCTCATATCGTCGCGGCGCTAGCCGACACGGAGCGTCAGCTTGCCGAGCTGCACCGCAAGCTCTCGCAGGGCACGTACTACGCGGTGCCCGACAAGTCCCTGAAGCTCGCCGTCTAGTCACGGGCCGGCCGGCCCGTGACAGCTGAAGAGATCAAGCGCAACCTCGTCGAGTTCGCGCGCAAGTGGAGCCTCTACGACGGCAGCGAGCGCGCCGAGGCGCAGACGTTCCTCAACGAGCTGTTCGCTGCCTACGGGCAGGATCGCTACGACGTCGGCGCGCGCTTCGAGGAGCCACAGGCGGGCCGTTTCCTGGACATGATCTGGCCGCGGATCTGTCTCATCGAGATGAAGCGCCCGAGCGAGGCCGAGCGCTTGGCATCACACCGCGCACAGGCCTTCGACTACTGGCGGGGCGCCGCCGATCCCGCACAGAACGTCCCGGCTCCGCAGTTCGTCGTCCTCTGTGCCTTTCACCGCTTCGAGGTGTGGGAGCCCGGCGCCTACCCCAACGCGCCGCGCGCTGAGTTCGACCTCATCGAACTGCCTGAGCGCCTCGACGCGCTGCTGTTCCTCGCGGGCGACGAGCCGATGTTCATCGGGACGCAGGCCGCGGTCACGACGGATGCCGTGCGGCTTGTGACGGACCTCTTTGCTGCCCTGGGGGAGCGTCGGGCGGCGCCGCCCGACGAGCTACGCGACTTCGCGCTGCAGTGCGTGTGGTGCATGTTCGCCGAGGATCTCGGCCAACTCGAGTCCCACCTGTTCACGCGCATCGTCGAGGAGCTGATCGCCAACCCTGGGCACTCGAGCGCCGATGACCTTGGGCAGCTGTTCGAGTGGCTCAACCGCGATGGGCCGCGCCCTGCCGGCGGGCTCTACGCCACGACGCGATACGTCAACGGCGCGCTCTTTCAGCATCCCGCGCGCGTCCACCTCGACCAGGACGAGCTGCGCGTCCTGCGTCTCGCCTGCGACTACGACTGGCAGAAGGTCGAGCCACACATCTTCGGCTCGCTCCTGGAGGGCGCACTCGGTCCCGAAAGCCAGTGGGCGCTCGGCGCGCACTACACCCACGAGGTCGACATCCAGAAGGTCGTCAAGCCGTCGATCGTCGATCCCTGGCGCGAACGCATCGAGGACGCCTCGACGCTCGACCAGGTGCAACAGCTGCAGAACGAGCTGCTCGACTACGTCGTCCTGGATCCCGCTTGCGGTTCGGGCAACTTCCTCTACATCGCCTATCGAGAGCTTCGCCGGCTTGAGCAGCGGCTGCACGAGAAGGAGCGTGACCTGCGCCTCGCCCAAGGTCGCCGGCGGGCGACGCAGGGCGCACTGACCGCGTTCTTCCCGCTCACGAACATCAAGGGCATCGAGATCAACGCCTTCGCGGCGGCGCTCGCGCGCGTCACGCTCTGGATGGCGCACAAGCTCGCCGTCGACGAGCTGGACCTGAATGAGGCGACGCTGCCGCTCGAGAACCTCTCCGGCATCCAGGCGACCGACGCGCTGCGTGTCCCATGGCCGAAGGCGAGCGTGATCATCGGCAACCCGCCATTCCACGGCGACCGGCACCTTCGCGGCCTGCTCGGCGATGACTACGTCGAGTGGCTCAAGGACACCTTCAACTGTGGGATCAAGGACCACTGCGTCTACTGGTTCCGCAAGGCCCAGGATCACCTGGAGCCCGGGCAGCGGGCGGGCCTGGTGGGGACGAACTCGATCTCGCAGAATCGCGCACGGTCGGCAAGCTTGAACTACATCGTCGAGCACGGCGGGATCATCACCGACGCGGTTTCCTCACAGAAGTGGCCTGGTGATGCGGTCGTTGAGGTGTCGATCGTCAATTGGGTGCAGCAGCCTGCGTCCGCGCCCGAGCGATTGATGCTCGACAACATCGAGGGGAAGGGCATCGACACGGCGCTCCGGGATTCAACGATCCCGATCGCCGACGTGCCCGTCTTGTCCGCTAACACTGGCAAGGCGTTTCAAGGCTTCCTTCCCGGGGCGAAGTTCGACATCACCGCCGAGGCAGCGCGAATGATCCTCGCTGCTCGGGATGCCCACTACGAGGATGTCGTGCTGCCTTACCTCGATGGGCGCGACATCACGCGAACGATCGACCAAAGCCCTACGCGGTACACCGTCGACTTCGGACAGATGAGCCTTGAGCGAGCCATGGAGTACCCGGTGGCGCTTGAGATCCTTCGTGAGCAGGCACAAGATGCGCGAGAACAGAGCACGAGCTACCACCGCAACCCGCGCTGGTGGCAATTTCTCTGGCCTCGCCCAGAGTTCCGGCAAGCCATCGACGGGCTATCCCGGTTCATCGCTGGTACGGCAACCTCGAAGCGCGTGTACTTCGTGTGGTGCGAGTCGCACTGGCGCCCCAGCAACTCAACGAACATCTTTGCGCTCTCTGAAGACTTCGCGATGGGTGTGCTCAGCTCGACGATTCACATCGATTGGGGTATTGCTCGATCTTCGACGATGCGAACCGACCCCCGCTACACGCCGAGTAGCGCGTTCGACACGTTCCCCTGGCCGCAGGTGACGGATGACCAACGCGAGCAGATCAGCGCGTTCGCCCGCGAGTTGCTCGCCATGCGCTCCGCGCTCTGCGCCGAGCACTCGATCGGTCTCACGGTGCTCTATAACCGCCTCGACGACGGCGCGTTCGACGAGCTGCGATCGCTGCACCGCGGGCTCGATCTCGCGGTGATCGCCGCGTACGGTTGGGAGGCTGCGGTGCTCGGCGACATGCGCGAGCGGAATCGCCGGCTCTACGAGCTCAACCGGCAGATCACATGTGGCGAGGTCGACTACGGTGGGCCGGGTTGATTCATGCGTACCAGTACCACTGGCGTCGCGGATCGCCTAGAGCGATCCTCCGAGACCGTGATGTTGTGGATGTTGTCGATCCAGACCAGCACCGCTGCTTCGTCCTCGCCGGTCTCAACGAAGTCGTTCTGCTCGTCATCCCACCAAAGCGGGATACGTGAGATAGAACTCGTTGATGCTGTCGTATGGCAGGACTGGCCCGGCCTTCGGGACGCCGGAGAGCTTGCGTCCGTCCTTGAAGTTGACCGTCACGAAGCGGTCGCTGAGCGGCTTCAAGACCTGCGTGGTGAGCAAAGCCTCAGGCTGCGAAGGCACCGTCCGGGTGCCCACGATCTTCCCCGACTGACCTCGGCGCTAGTTTCTGCGCGTGACCATCGCACCGATCCTTGGCCTGAGCGCGACGACGGCCGTTGCCGGATACGCCGCATTGATCTCGACCGCCGCTCTCGCGGTTCAGCTCGTGAGAGAGTGGCGGACCTGGGGCACGCGCATCGAGGTGAAGTTGAGCCGCAGGACGATCATCGGACCTGGCAAGCCGTCCGAGCCGGCGATCGTGTTCAACCTCGTGAACCACAGCGGACACCTCGTGAAGATCACTTACCTCGGCATGGAGCCGATCGAGAAGGGCGGCGAGGCTTTCTTCTTCCCGACACCGCTGCCTCTCGGTGCCCCCGGACCATTCGAGATTCCCCCTCGCGATGCGATCACGCTCTACCAGCCACCGGCCACGCTCGGCGAGGGCGATCCGGGGCACAAGACGCGCGCCCGCGTGACCACATCGGACGGCAAGACCTTCAAGTCGAAGCGCGTCCGCGTACGCGAGTTGATCGATCCCCAGGCGTGAAAAGAGCAGTTCGACCACGTGACCGAGGTCTCCCGGATCGAGCGAGGACTGCGCGACCCCGCGTCACGACGCTCGTTCGGTTGGCGGACGCCCTCGAGGTCTCGGCGGCCGTCCTGCTCAAAGGTGTTGCGCCGTCCGGCCTTGAATGCAAGGCTTCGACCGGTCCACCACACGCCCAACCGGGTGCTACCGGGCGCCCTTCCAGACCAATGCTCAAGGCCACATCTGGAGGGCTCATGTGGGAAAACGACCCCTGGGCTCCCTCCGCCAACAAACCCGAGAACGCAAAAGCCCAGTAAACACGGGGCCTGATGCGATGGGCGATACTGGGCTCGAACCAGTGACCTCCGCCTTGTCGAGGCGGCGCTCTCCCAGCTGAGCTAATCGCCCTGGGAACCCGCTTAGCCTATCAATGGACAGCCGCTCGGAATCACGCGATGACCTCCTGAGCGAGCTTCGCCGAGTGGCGTCCATCAATAGGTCTGCACTGGCTATCGCCCGCCCCGCGACCCCATACGAGCTCGCGGAGCGGAAATCCCTCATGGCACGATCACAACCTGCCCTTCACCGCCTGGACCGACGGATTTCCCAGCACCGGTGCCGCCGCCTTCAGATTCCGTGCCGGGGCTCGATTCGAGACCATAGGGGCTGGCTTCACGGCCTTCGACCTGGCCTTGGCCGCCCGCCCCGTGGGGCCCTTCTTCGACTCGATACGGAGATTGCGTGCCGCCATATTGCGAGGATTCGCCACCGGACTGTTCTTCGCCACCTGAGCTGCGTTCGACTTGTTCAGGCGCGGATGAACCACCGCCTGACTCGATCGTCTCGATCACTTCGGACACGGGTATTGGAGGAGATCGCGAACCCCACTCCCGTGCTCCCCGGCTGCGACCCTTCGTCGCTGGCGGCATCGCTCGCGATCTGGGAGTTGACCCCGATCACATCGCCCTGGTCGTTGAGCAGCGGACCACCTGAGTTCCCGGGGTTCAACGCGGCGTCGGTCTGGATTGCGTCCTTGATCGGTGCTCCGTCGGGCGCCGGGATGTCGCGGCCCAGGGCCGACACGATCCCCCGTGTGAGGGTCTCATCGAGACCATAGGGATTGCCGATTGCATAGACGGGATCTCCCACCTGGAGAGACGTGGAGCTGACCAGCTTCAGCGGCTTCAACCCGAGCCCCGGAGGGTCGATCTTGATGAGCGCAAGGTCGCTGCTGGCGTCTTTCCCGGCGATCGTCGCCGTTCGAGTCAGATTGGAGGACTTGCCCGGGCTGACCGTGATGCTCGTGCCTTCGGAGATCACGTGGTTGTTGGTGAGGATGAGATCTTCTCGTTGAGAACGATCCCCGTCCCCGTGTCGCCCCCATCCTGGGTGAGCGCCTTGATCGAGACGACCCCGGCCGCATCTCGCTGATAGATCTGGGTGGCAGTTGGCGTGCTGGTGCTCACCTCGCGTGTAGTCCCCGCATTCGAGCTACGCGCGGCAGGCACGGTCGAGCTGGAGGCAGCCCGGCGCCCACTCGAGATTCCAGAGGCGAGGAAGAAAGCACTGGCCCCTATCGCTCCCGCAAGGGCAGCCATCGTCAAGGGCAGAAAGAGACGTTTCAAGGGATACCTCCAAAGTCGGGGCATCAAGTGTTGAACCGCCTTGTTTGGGGCCCCTAATGCCGATTGAAAATGCCCTTAACGAACCCCGAAAAGCTTCCTAGCGCGAATCGAAGCAAGGCATAAGCGACTCGCTCTACGACGGATAGACCTCTTGGCCCCGTGCCCGCTAGGCTTGGAGGCCGTCTTGGCGTCGTGGCGGAGTGGCTACGCAGCGGCCTGCAAAGCCGTCTACACCGGTTCGATTCCGGTCGACGCCTTCATGAGATAGTGATCGCTTGAGCCCTCAATTGGGCTACGGGTGCGGCGGGTTCGGGGTCTGGGTCCGGCTTGATCGTGGCGTCCTGCTGACGCGACGCTTACCAATGGGCGAGGACCTTGCGCGAGAACCTTGGAGCGTGCCAGGAGACGAAGCCCCGAGAGGCCTGGTCGTCAGGTCAAGAGCTGGTGACTATGACCTTGACGATCTGCTGACCGACGTTGGAGATGTGGTTGGTGTTGTCGTTGTTCCGGAGCCAGATAGGACCTGTCGCCTGAGGCGCATAGTTCCTCAGCGTGTCGCCCGCCTCGAAGAACCCTGGATCGGCCGTCCCGCCTCGGCATCCTTCGGGAACGTTCACCGGTGAGCCGCCGATGAAACCGATCAGCGACTCGACCGGAGCATTTCCATCGATCTTCCAGCAGTTCTTGTAGATGGACGGGCCGAGACCGTTAGCGTCGGAGAAGGGGAAGAACTGGGGGTTGCCGCTCCACCTGCCGTCGGTGCGCGTCTCGGCCCACAGGTGCTCCCCGGCGGTTATCGACAAGCCCGTCGGCACCCAAGGCGCGGTCACCTCCACCGTCACGATCTTCTGGTCGACGATCTTCTGGCCAGCGGAGCCGATCTCGGCCGAAATGCCCGGATCTCTCCATGTGCCACGAGTCGGCCCCGTCACCGGAGTCGGTCTGCTCGGCCTCGTCATCCCCAGTCGCGCCCTGAGTCCCGGCGAGAGCTTTTCTGCGGTGATCGCTCCGTCGCGGATCTTCATGGCGGTGACAGAGCCAGCCCGGATCTGCCCACTCCCGACGCTGTTGCTCGGCAGCCGCGTTGCTGCGTAAGAGGTACCGCCGAGCGCCACGAACAGCACCATAAGCCCTATGTGGTGACGCCGGACATAGGCCAGCACGGCGCTCAGCCTAGCAGGCGGTCGAGCAGCGCCGTGTACAGCTTCACATCCGCAGCATCGAGCTGGAATAGTCGCGGCCCCCAACAGCTCGCCGACGGTCTTCACAGATTGTTTTCACCAGAACTAGTGCGTTATGTAGAATTTCGCGCTCGACCCACAACGGAACAAGGGGATTTGCGATGACCGAACCTACGACTCCCACCGGCCCTGCAGGTCATGGCGGGCTTCCGCCGAGGGGGCTGGCGGCAACGTCCTCCTCCCCGGCATTCGAGGGCCGGTTCGGACGGATGTTTCGCAATCTGCCGGTGTACGCACCGAACGAAGCATCGCTCGTAAAGCTTGGCGAATCGATGATCCAAGACATCGAGCACGGCGAACTCGACAAACCACTGGGAGAGGACGACGACGACGAGAACACAGCCCAGCTGGACGGTCAGCTGCGACTACCAGCCGGCTACACCTACTTCGGCCAGTTCGTCGACCACGACATCACCTTCGACCCGGTATCGAGTCTGATGCGTCAAGACGACCCCGACGCATTGGTGGACTACCGCACGCCGCGCTTTGACCTCGACAATCTCTACGGCCGGGGACCCTCTGATCAGCCGTACCTCTACCAACCGGACGGACTGCACCTCACGCTCGGCAAGCCGGTCTCCGAAGATCCGAGGACGGCGGGACTCGATCTTCAGCGCGTCGAGACGGGCCGAGCCATCATCGGCGACCCGCGCAACGACGAGAACCTGATCGTCTCCCAGCTCCAGTCCACTTTCCTCAGGTTTCACAACACCGTGCTCGACCAGGTTGGAGCGGCGAACCCCAACCTAGGCAAGGAAGACGTCTTCAAGCTCACCCAACAGACCGTGCGCTGGCACTACCAGTGGGTGGTCATCCACGATTTCCTGCGCCGACTCGTGGGACAAAACCTCATCCGCGGCTTGCGGATGGGCCTACCGAGCGGGCAGGACGTGGCTCGCGCGATGGGTATCGAGCCACTCACCGACGAAGAGCTACTTGGGGGCCTCACCCTCGACGAAGAGACCAAGAAAGACCTCGAAGGCATGCGCCCCTCTGGTTCTATGTCCTCAAGGAGGCTGAAAAGCGAGCCCGAATCGGCACACCCTCGGCCCGGTCGGCGGGCGCATCGTCGCGGAGGGACTCGTCGGACTGCTCGCGGCGGACCCACTCTCCTACCTCAGCGTCCAACCCAACTGGCAACCAACTCTGCCCGCCGCGACAGCTGGCACGTTCACGCTCAGCGACCTCGTCAACATCGCGATACCGGCACCTGATACGCCTGCGCCTCCCGTCTATACCGGCGAGAGCTAGCGGGCCCCGCCCGCCTCGCTCCCCCATCTCTTCGTCCGTCGCTTGAGCCATTGCATAGGCATATGTGTCTGCGCCGAGTCAGCGACAAGCCCTGGGTAGCCCGATCGCCTGCTTGTGAACCTCGCATGGCGGTAACTACATCCACGCCACCGCCGGGTCCTCCTGACCTCTACCGCAGCTACCGTACCGATCGTGCCGGTTCCATTCCTCCCATCAAAGCGATCCTCGCCGACACCGAAACGCGCAACGATGATGCGCCCCGCTTGTTAGCTAACGGCATGGTGCAAGGACAGCCATCAGCCTGTTCCGGCGGCTTGACGCCGCGAATGCGCTCGCTCGTATACAAGCGAGCACGGCTCGGAGCGACAGTCATCGCCGCCGCGGCATGGCTGCTGCTTTGGGCGAGCATCCCGCCCCTCAAGGCCTGTGCCCAGGCAAGCAGCTCGCTGTCTACCTTCCCGCCCCAAGCCCACGCGAGCGAAGAAGCGGGCCCGCCCGCGCCCGAACAGGCGGCCACCCCGGTCACCGTCACCGTCAATCCACTTGCTCCGGGACATCCGGTCCCGCCCCGATTCCTGGGTCTGTCCTTCGAGGCAACGGCGATCGGTCAGCTCGCGGGAGACGCCCACCGTGGCGACCTGGTCAGGCTATTGCGCTCGCTTGGCCCTGGAATCCTGCGCTTCGGCGGCATCACCGCCGATGAGAACGTCGCCTGGACCGACGCGGACACGCCCGCGCCCGCATGGGCGTCGAGCACGATCGGGCCCAGACAGATGCGAGCCATCGGCGAACTCGCTCGCCGATCCGGCTGGCAGGTGATGCTCACGGTCGGCCTCGCCCACTACGAACCGGCGACAGCAGCACGCGAGGTGGCTGCCGCCCACCATGAGCTCGGCCCCTACCTCTCGGCGGTCGAGATCGGCAACGAGCCGAACTCCTATGGCAGTCATGGCCTGCGAGAACTCCCTTGGATCGCCCAAGGCTATGAGGAAGAAGTCAGCAACTACCGCGATGCGATCGATTCCCTCACCCCTGGCATCCCGATCGCAGGTCCCGACGTGTCCGGCTCGGGCGTGTTCAGCGAATGGGGCGGCGAGGAGGCTTTGGCGCAGACACCCGCCCTGCTCACCGGACACCACTATCCCCTGGGATGTGCGCAAGTGCCCGGACCGTCGATCGAAGCGTTGCTGAGCTCAGCGATACGTGGCAGCGCGGCGCGCTCGCTTGCCACGTATATGACAGTGGCAAGCTCCAGCGGCATACCCCTGCGGATCGACGAGACCAACTCCGTCTCCTGCGGTGGAGTTGCCGGCATCAGCAACACATTCGCCTCAGCTCTGTGGGCAACGGGCTACATCACCCAGGCGATGGCAGCTGGGGTGAGCGGCATCAACCTCCAAGGCAACCCCACCAACTGCAACGGATACACGCCTCTGTGCGCGCCCAGTGCAAGCGCCATCGCCCAGGGGATCCTGCGCGCTCAGCCGGAGTGGTACGCGCTGCTGCTGACCAGATCGCTCGTTGGCTATCGCCCGCTACCCACGACGATCGCCCCCGAAAGCTCGCCCAATCTGGTGGCAGCTTCGTTCCTGGGCCCCGACCATTCTCTCAAGGTGGTGCTCGCCGACGAGGAACCACTTGGCGCAAATCCGCTCGAGCTGCAACTGGATGTGGGTGCGGGCCTGGGCACGGCACACATTTTGCGTCTCACCGCACCATCGCCGAGTGCAACCGGGGGGGTGCTGCTGGCCGGCAGGGCAGTCCCCGCCAACGGCTCTTGGCGCGCACCCACCCAGACGGAAAGTCTCCCCGCAAGCTCGGGAGTAGTGGCGCTCGAGCTCCCGTCCAGCAGCGCCGCGCTCCTAACCATCGCTCCCCCGTCCCACAAGCCGGATGCGTCGGCCGGGCACCGACCGGGTAGGCAACACCCGCGAGTCCGATAGCGCTCGCGACAAATAACTATCGCGCGCCGCCCGTCGTGTCCTCAGAAAGGAGCAAACGATGAGTGCAGACCAACCGTATGAGCAGCAGGAGACCGAGCAAGCGGCCAGAGAAGCAGCCGAGATCGGCGGCCGCGGCGGAACCGACGAGCGCGACCCGGCAATGCGTCCAGTTGAGGAAGCAGGTGGCGGAGAGGCCGAGGGCTTCGAGGAGTCCGAGCGCGCTTTGATCGAACATGCCTCCCATAGCGACGACCAGTCCGCTCACGCCATCCTCCACGATCAAGGGAGTCTGGAGGAGCTGGACACGGCGCGCCAAGACGGCGAAGCCGACCACGAGCGCAGTAGCGAGGTGGACGCCGACTAGCTCACATCGTGGATTTCACTTCCGGACCCAGCTATCGCTTGTGCCGATTCCAGACCCTTATTCGAGCGAGAGCAGAGAACAGCGCCACGAGACGCCTCTGGAGCGCTTGGACCGCAACCTCGAGGAGCTCACAGGCGAGTTGCGCGTGGTCGTCACCGGCGTGCAGGTCCTCTTCGCCTTCCTCCTCATCGTCCCCTTCAACACCGGCTTCGCTCACGTAGGGGAGTTCGAGCAGACCGTGTACTTGATCACCCTGATCCTTGCTGCCCTGGCGATCGTGTGCACTATTGCCCCCTCCGCCCAGCATCGCTTCCTCTTCCGCCACGACGACAAGCGCTTCGTGGTGTTCAACTCCAATCGCGTGGCCATCGCCGGCCTGGCTTTCCTGGCTCTCGCGATGTGCGGCTGCCTGCTGCTGGTCACCACAAAGATCTTCGGCATCACAGCGGGCGTGCTCACCGCGACCCTGGGAGCAATCCCGTTCCTGGTCTTCTGGTTTGCGATCCCCTTGCGCCGCCTGCACATGCTCGACAAGCGCCGGCGAGAGTCCGAGCGCTAGCCACTCACGCTCGCAAGGGCATCGCTGAGCGTTTGCTCGGTCTGGGGACCATGCAGCGCCATCCGCAGCCTCCCCGAGCTGTCGAGCACGAACGTGGTGGGCAGGAACGTCGTTATCCCGTATTCCCGCCCTACGGTGCCATCCGGATCGCGCAGATTGGGGAAAGTCCATCCGTGCCGCCGGATGAACGAGCGAGCGTTCCCAATCGAGAGATCCTCCCAATTGACCCCCACGAGCGTCGCGCGACCGTCCAAGCTGCGCGAGAACCGCTCGAGCGCGGGAGCCTCCTGTTCGCAGGGAACACACCAGCTGGCCCAGAAGCTGACGATCGCCGGATGCCCTCGCAAAGCCGCAAGCGTCACCTTCTTCCCACTGAGATGTTCGCTTGGAAGGGCAGGAGCCAAGCGTCCGTTGCGTCCGCCGCTACTCGCCAGCCCAACCACGGCCAGTACGACTACGACGGCGACCGCTACGGCCCAAACGAGCAGTGTGCGCAGCGAAACTCGTGGCCGGGGCATCGTAAGGCGAACCTATCACCGATACGAAGCAGATCGACCCGCTCGTAGGCGGGCCGATCCGGGGAGGGAATGAGGGAGGAACGTTGCCCTCGCCTTGAGTGTTGCCTGAACCGGGCGATGTCAAACACGGACTGGTGGAACGTCGCGCAAGCGCAGAGCGTTCTTGACGCTGTAGAGATGAGCGTCGGCGCGTCCAACGCATTCGTCGAGGCTCTCGCCGCTCAGCCACTCGGCGACCCCAATCGACCAACTGACGGGAAGATCCTCGACGCGCAGGCGCTCGAGCACGGCGGCGGCGCTCTCCGGCGAGGTGGCAGGCAGCAGCAACACGAACTCATCGCCGCCATGACGGGCGAGGATGTCGCCCGTGCGCAGGCGCTCGCGCCAGGCATGACCAAGGTCCGCAAGAACACGGTCACCGACCACGTGGCCACGTAGGTCGTTGATTTGCTTGAACCCATCGAGGTCGAGCACCGCAAGCGTCAACCGATTGCCGCTGCGCTGCGCAATCGCGTGCTCACGCACGGCCGCCGCCAGGAAACCGTTGCGGTTGAGTAGCCCGGTTAGCGGATCGGTGTCAGCCTGGCGGCGCAGGCTCTCGCTGAGGTGGCCGAGCACGATGCAGATCGACCAGATCGTGACGGTGACAATCGCCCAATAGATGCCCACGTGGGGAAGTCCGCCGATAAGCAGGGCCGAGCCAAAGCCAACAGAGATCAGGAGACCCTGAACGATCACCACACGTCGGGAGAAGAAGTGGGCTGCATAGATCGCGATCCATGGATAGGAGAGAGCGGCGATCATCATTCCGCCATGGGTGTTGGCGTTTGCCACCACGCAACTAGTCACAAGTGTCCCGCAACCGGCGAGCAGCTCGAAGCCGAGTATGGGAATGCGTCGCGCGAACAGCCACACGATCAGCGCACCGAGAACCGCAACACCCCCGGCGGCGCCGATCAGCCCCCTCGGCTCGGTGGAGCTGATTGGAAAGGCGATCGCCGCCATACAAACGGTCGCCTTGAACAGGAACAGCAGCGCCAACGACCAGGCCATGGGCGGACGACGTGCCACGACCCGGCTTGCGAGAGACCGCAGCAGCGCGAACCCACCCAGCGCAAGCGGTGGCCGGGACTCGATGAGACCCGGCCCTTGCAAGAGCGACTGAGGTGGGCTTGTTGACATCGCTTGCTATCTCTTCGGATCGCATCGATGCGCGCTTGAGCGCGCGGACCGCGCTACAACGAACCTTGCCGTCCCGATCCGGACTGGCGCTACGCTGAGCCATGATGCAACTCTTCAAAGCACGTCAGACCGACATCCTCGAGGCAGCTCGAGCATTGCCCGGTCGCGAACAGCGCATGCCGGTCGCCGAGCGTCACCTCGTGCTCGGCAACCCCCTCCAGCCTCCTTTCCCCGAGGGCATGGAGCAAGCCATCTTCGGGATGGGCTGCTTCTGGGGCGCCGAGCGCATCTTTTGGGAGGCTCCCGGCGTGTACACAACCGCGGTGGGCTATGCGGGTGGAATCACGCCCAACCCCACTTACGAGGAGGTGTGCAGCGGGCGCACCGGGCATGCCGAGGTCGTACTCGTGGCTTTCGACGCCTCGATTACAAGCTTCCAGGAGATGTTGAGACTGTTCTGGGAGGGCCATGACCCAACACAGGGCATGAGGCAGGGCAACGACAGGGGCACCCAGTACCGCTCGGTCGTGATTTGCTCGGACGCAACACAACTGAGCCTTGCCGAGTCCTCACGCGATGCTTACGAGCGGATGCTCACGGCCAGCGGCCATGGCCGGATTACCACCGAGATCCTCCCTCCCGATCCCGCGCGCCCCTTCTATTACGCCGAGGACTACCACCAGCAGTATCTAGAGAAGAACCCGGGCGGCTATTGCGGCCTGGGCGGCACCGGCGTAGCCTGCCCGATCGGCCTGGCCACCGGCTGAGCATCGACGGCCGGGAGGGAGCCTTAACCACACGACCCCGCCGGCTTGGCGGGGTCGTGTGTCGTGATTGACCAGAAAGACCAGGAGGGCGCGCACAGAGGAGACGCGCCCAACCCGATCCGCTGCTTATACGGGACTGCCCGCCGGCTCCGCGGACCAGCCCGGGGCGTGGGGGCCACCCAAGGTCGGCACGTCCGAGGGGTACACCTCGTTGCCATGGATCGCGTGATCGCCGATCTCCAACTCCTCGTCGGAGAGTCGCAGGGGAACGAAGATCCCGACAAGCTTCAGCAGGATGAACGTCGCTATCCCGCTGAAGACGATCACGAATACCGCGGCCTCGGCCTGCCAGCGCAACAGTTTCCAGCTCCCATGAATCGCTCCTGAGAAGCCGGGCAGGTTTTCCGCACCGTTGATGCCGATGTACTCGACGATGTGTGGATCGGCAAGTACACCAACCAGCAGACCGCCCAGTAGCCCGGCGATGCCGTGTGTATAGATCACACCCAGCGTGTCGTCCACGCTTCGGAACACGGGCGCCCGCGAAAGGAAGCGGATCGCCATCCACACAATCGTGGATGCCACCACTCCGATGACGATTGCCCCGTAGCCGTTCACGAAACCGGCTCCCGGAGTGATGGCCACCAGGCCCGTGATCATTCCGTTGACAGAGCCGATCAGAGACGGCTTGTCGCGGAAGATGTAGTCCCAAGCGATCCAAACGAGCATCGCCACGGCCGTGCAGAGGTTCGTGTTCAGAACCGCCGCCGAGGCGTTGGCGCCCGCGTAGTAGGAATCGCCACCGTTGAAGCCGTTCCAGCCGAGCCACAGAAGACCCGCGCCGGCGGCGACCATCAACAGGTTGTTGGGGGCATCGACCTCTCTGTCTCGTTGCAATCGCGGGCCTATGACCGCCGCCGCCACGAAGCCCGAGATACCGGCTGCCAGGTGGATCACGTACCCACCGGAGTAGTCCAGTGCGCCGTGAGCCGCGAAGTAGCCGCCGCCCCAGATGAGGAAGGCGTTGACCGTGTATACGAACGTGATCCACAGCAGCACGAAGGGAATCCACGCCTTGAAGTTGACGCGGCCCAGTACGGAGCCAAGCATCAGGATCGGCGTGATCCCGGCGAACACGAACTGGAAGTACACGAGCGAGGACTGCGGGAAGTGGAACGGCGGCCCTGTACTGATCGACGGGATCGCCGCCTGCCCCTCCTCGGCAGCGTGCCCGAGCACGCTTCCCGGTTTGCCCCAGAACGTGTCGAAGAACCCGGTGCCTTTCCCGATCGGGGTCCCAAAGCCCATCTTGAACGCCCATAGGCACCACGCGACGAGCACTAGCGCGAAGGCGACGAAGGTGAGCATCATGCTGTTCACCGACCAGCGCTTCTGCATCACGCCGCCGTAGAGGATGGCGAGACCCGGCACGCTCATCAGGCCGACGAATGTCGCCGCCGTCATCTGCCAGGCGTTGTCGCCTGCATTGAGCCACGAGGGGTACGCCAGCCATTCGGCTGTGGCCAAGATGGACATAAGCCTCCATTTCCTGTCTTTGAATGCGTTTACGGGTGCCCTCGACCGTCCCGGCCGCCAGCATCCGTCAGTCGCACACCATGAAACCGGGCCACTCGCGACCGCAATAGGGAGACCTGGCCAACAGTTGGCACCTCCCATTTGGACATATGTCGAGACGGCCGCCAAAGGACGGCGGTGCGGCCCAGTCGGGCGCGTGAGCGGAAGGCGCTAGCCCGCTACAGAAGAGCGACCGTAGGGCAGACCTGCCTGCCTGCATGCCTCGCGCAGAGCACCATGCGCCGCGGCGGCCGGATACTGACCCGGCCGGGCGCAGGCCTCTCGCGCATGCGCGCCGCAAGGGTGCATGAGCGCGGCACCAAGACTGCTCGCGTATGTAACTTCGATACATCCCGCCTGGCGGGAGCCTGTTGTGGAGGCGAGCACGGCCACGGTTACGAGTGCCGCGAGCAGCAGCCCGCCCGCTGCAAGCACCGCGAGACGCCCGGCACGCGTCCAACGAAGTGGCTCGGAGAGCCGCCTGGACTGTTCCTGCATCACCATTGCGCACTCAAGTCTATGGAGGAGGGTCCGATCGGTCCAGCCGCGCCGCCGGACTCATGGCTTCTCGCAACGCCGGACGAATACTCGCAGCGACCCTTGGTCCACCAGATTGCCGAAGCTCAAGCCCCGGCGGAGCCTGAAGGCTCCTCGGGCTTCGGCTGGAAGCCGAGCGCGGCTGAGTTGATGCAGTAGCGCTGTCCTCCCGGGCCAGGACCATCGTCGAAGACGTGGCCAAGATGGCCCCCACAGCGGCGGCACACGACCTCGGTGCGGCGCATGAACAGACTCTTGTCCGGGCGCAGCTCGACCGCCTCTGCCACCGCCGGCTCGGTGAAGCTTGGCCAACCGGTGCCGGACTCGAACTTCGTGTCCGAGCTAAACAGGTCGGCGCCACAACCGACGCACGTGTACATGCCCGAGTCCTTGTTGTAGACGTACTCGCCGGTGAACGGGGCCTCGGTGCCGGCCCGGCGCAACACGTCGTACTGCTCGGGCGTCAGGCGCTCGCGCCACTGCTCGTCTGAGACGTTCTGGTCGGCCACACCAGCGTTTTAGCAGCACCACGCGCCGCGGGAGCCCAAACATGACAGAAGACCGGGGGAAGACCGCGCCGCATGCGGCGCGGTCCCGGGACGTGCATGCACGTCCCGGCCGGCCGGCACATGTGCCGGCCGGTAGCTCATAAATGCATGACGGACAGATGGTCAACGCATGTGCCGGCCGGTAGCTCGTCAGTGCGTGCCTCACGACGGTCCCTGCGTGTGCCAGCCGGAACAAAACCATGACGCTGCTATCCTGATCCTTACGTTCACGTCAACTTCTACATCCCGCTTCGGCGTCCACGCCGGTCATGAGCACTACAAGTGGTGGGCGCTCTCCTGCACGAGCCTCGGCATGCTGATCGCCGCCACCAACTCGGGCACCTTGATCATCGCTCTGCCGAGTCTCGAGCGCTCCTTGCACACGAGCCTGCTAGCGCTCGTATGGGTGATCCTCGCCTATCTGATCGCGGCAACAGTGCTCGTCCTGATGGCCGGGCGTCTCAGCGACCTGTTCGGACGCAAGAAGGCGTACGTGGCCGGCTTTCTCGTGTTCGCCTTGGCCTCGCTCGGCGCCGGCTTCTCGACCGACGCGACCGAGTTGATCTGCTGGCGAGTCCTGCAGGGAATAGGCTCAGCTTTCCTGTTCGCCAACGCGGCCGCGCTGGTGACAGATGCCTTCCCCAAGCAGCAACTGGGCTTGGCGATGGGCGCCAACACGATGGTGGCCGCGATCGGGCTCGTACTTGGTCCGGTGCTGGGCGGAGCGCTCGTGGAGATCTCATGGCACTGGGTTTTCTGGTTCAACGTCCCGATCGCCCTCGTTGGAGCCGCCTGGGGCGCTTTGATCCTGCGCGAGCTGGCCAAGCCCGACCAGGTGCGCGGCTTTGACACGCTCGGCACGCTCACCTTCGTCATCGGGCTGACCGGGCTCGTGCTCGGCGTCTCCAAGGGCGGCCTATCCGGCTGGGGCAATCCCGTCGTGATCGGAGGCCTGACCGCCGCCGTGGTGCTTCTACCGCTGTGGGTCTTGATCGAGCGCCGCACGCGCGCACCGATGCTCGACCTCTCGATCTTCTCCAACCGCCTGTTCGCCGCCGCCTCCGCCGCCGCCTTCATCAACGGCCTCGCGCGCTTCGCCTTGATGTTCCTGTTCGTCTTCTATTACCAGGGCGCCCAGTCCAACGACCCGATCGAAGCTGGCATCAAGCTGATGCCGCTTGCCTTGGGGATGCTCGTCGCCTCTCCCCTGGCTGGCATCTACGCCGACCGTCACGGCTCCCGGGCTCTAGCCGCGATCGGGATGCTCGTCAGCGGGCTGGGCCTTGCCGCGATGACCACTCTGCAGGTGCACACGTCCTACTGGCAGAGCATGATCTGGCTGGCACTCGTCGGGATCGGCTCAGGCATGTTCAACAGCCCCAACACCGCCGCCATGATGGGCACCGTCCCGGCCCAGCGCCGCGGCATCGCAGCGGGGGCACGCACGCTCTTGCAGAACACAGGTGCCGTCCTCTCGATCGCCTTTGTCCTGGCAATCGTCACCGCGGCGGTGCCCAAGGCCACCCTGTTCGCCGTCTTCTCGGGCGTCACCAAGGGCCTATCCACAAAAGCGCTTGCCCCGTTCATCTCCAACATGCACATTGCCCTATGGGCCTTGGTGGCCACTTCGGTGGTGGGCGCGTTCGTGTGCATGCTGCGCCCTGCCCACGTGGCAGTCGAGCCCGATACTGCGCTGCAAGCTGGAGCGCGGGCATGAGCACGCCGACCAACCTGCGCATCGGCGACGTGGCCAAGCTCGCCGGCACCACACCCCGCACGATCCGCTACTACGAGGAGATCGGCCTGCTGCCTAACGCACCCGAGCGGCCCTCCGGTGGCCACCGTCTCTACACCCAGGCGGAGGTGGAGCGACTGCGCGAGGTCATACGTCTGAAGGAACTGCTCGGCGTCACGCTCGAGGAGCTCAAGGACCTGCTCACCGCCGAGGAGGCCCGCGCGGCCGTGCGCGCACAGCTGCGACGCGACGACGTACACCCCGAGCGCCGCCGCCAGCTCTTGGAGGAGGCGCTCGGCCACATCGACCGCCAGCTCGAGCTCGTCGAGCACCGCGCGGCCGAGCTCTCCAAGCTGCACGAGGAGCTTTGTGAGACGCGCAAGCGCGTACGCCGCAAGCTGCGCGAGCAGTCCCTCCAGTCGCACCCACAGCCGGCCCAGCCCGCGCAAGAGCCGACCGGCACGGACACACCGGTCCCCGTCGGATCCTGATCCCGCCAACCGCGAAGGAGCACACGTCGATGCCCGATCCCCAGGTCCCGCCCAGTCCGGAGGGAGTTCCCGGCGCGGTCACCGATCCACACTCGATCGAAGCTCGTGAGGTCGCCTTCCCGGGTGCACAGGCCGCCGAGATTCGCGGCTACCTTGCGCGGCCTGCCGCGCCTGGCACGCATCCGGGGATGCTTGTGATCCAAGACGCCGGCGGCCTGAGCGATCACATCCAGGACATCACGCGACGCATCGCCAAGCTCGGATACGTGGCGCTCGCACCCGATCTATACACGCGTGAAGGCGGCCCACCACCGGCGGGCGACATGCCGGCGATAATGGCACGACTGTTCGCGATGTCCGACGCCACGGCGCTCGAGGACCTCCAGGGCGCCGTCGATTTCCTGCGCTCGCGCAGGGACGTCACCGGCAAGGTCGGGTGCATCGGGTTCTGCATGGGCGGGCGCTACACGCTCCTGCTCGCGGCCTCCAGCGACAAGCTCGATGTCGCCGTCGACTGCTGGGGCGGCTTCATCGACCGCGCCACGCCCGATGAGCACTCCACCCCCACACGGCCCATACCGCCCTTGGAGCTTGCCGAGAAGGTGACTTGCCCATTGATGGCGGCGATTGGCGCCGAGGACCAAAATCCCTCGCCCGCGATCGGCGAGCGCCTGCGCGAGACGCTCGCCGGCATGCCCCAAGAGACGCAGGTAGATGTCTATGAGGGCGCCGGCCATGCCTTCTTTGCCGACTACCGTCCCTCCTACCGGCCCCAGGCAGCCGCCAAACTATGGGCGCGCATCGTGCCGTTCCTGGCCGCACACCTGCAGGACCGTTGAGAGCACCCCGAGGACCTCTTCCTACAGTGATGTAGACCCGCCCTCCCGCCGAGAAAGGAGCGCAGCCGTGGAGCGTAAGTGGTGGACATTGATCGCCGTGTCGGTGGCGATCTTCATGCTCTTGCTCGACATCACTGTCGTGAACGTCGCGCTGCCGGACATCCAGAAGCCGCTGCACTCGAGCTTCCAGGACCTGCAGTGGGTCGTGGACGCCTACTCGCTCACGCTCGCCGCGTTCCTGCTGACCGGCGGCGCGCTCGCCGACCTGCTCGGACGGCGTAGGCTGTTCGTGATCGGGCTGGTCGTCTTCACGGGCGCCTCGGCGGTGTGCGGGCTGTCCTCGACCCCCTTGACGCTCAACCTCGCGCGCGGCGTGCAGGGGATCGGCGGGGCGTTGATGTACGCGACTTCCTTGGCCCTGATCGCCCAGGCCTTCCAAGGCCGCGACAGAGGCACCGCCTTCGGTGTGTTCGGCGCTGTCACGGGCGCCGCGGTGGCGATCGGCCCGCTGCTCGGCGGGATCATCACCTCGGGGATCGGCTGGGAGTGGATCTTCTTCGTCAACGTCCCGATCGGGATCGCAGCGGTCGCGCTGACGCTCTCGAAGGTGGCCGAGTCCAGCGACCCGGGCGCCACGCGCGTGGACTGGGCCGGGCTCGTGACGTTCTCGGGTTCCTTGTTCATGCTCGTGTTCGCGCTCGTGCGCGGCAACGACACGGGCTGGGGCTCGACGCAGATCCTCGCGCTGCTCGCAGGCTCGGGGGCGCTGTTCGCGCTGTTCCTGTACGCCGAGGTCAGCCAACAGCGCCCGATGCTCGACCTCTCGCTGTTCCGCCGCCCCGCGTTCGCGGGCGCGAACCTCGTGGCGTTCACGATGGCGGCCTCGGCCTTCTCGATGTTCCTGTACCTGACCGTCTACATCCAGGAGGTCCTGCGCTACTCGCCCCTGGAAGCCGGGTTGCGCTTCCTGCCGATCACGCTGCTGTCGTTCTTCGTGGCGCCGCTGGCGGGCCGTTTGAGCGTGCGCGTGCCGATCCGCCTGCTGCTCGGCGTCGGCATGCTGTTCGTGAGCGCCGGCCTGCTGTTCATGACGGCCGCCTCGGCCACTTCCAGCTGGACCGCGCTGATCCCCGGCTTCATGTTGCAGGGGATCGGCATCGGCCTCGTCAACCCGCCACTCGCCTCGGCAGCGATCGGTGTCGTCCCACCGGCACGCTCTGGGATGGCCTCGGGCGCCAACAACACCGCGCGCCAGGTCGGGATCGCTACGGGGATCGCCGCGCTCGGCGCGGTCTTCCAGCACGACATCGCCCAGGGCACGCTCGCCCATCACGCCTACAAGGTGGCGTTCACCGGGGCGCTCACGAACATCCTGGAGATCGCCTCGGCGATCGCCTTCGTCGGCGCGATCGCGGGGTTCGCGCTCGTACGCTCGAAGGATTTCGTAGCCTCGCACGCGCCGGAGGCGGCCACGGCGATTGCGGGCGCCCCGGGCGCAGAGCCACAGAGCGTCGGGGCGCACTGAGCCGTCGAGGGGTGTTCACTCCCCACCCGGCTCGTGCCCCGCGCAGCGGAGCACGGGTAGCCGCGGATAGCGCGGATAAGCTGGGTCTGTTCGCGAGCGGGTGCACAGCGAGAAGACTGAACCGCGCGTGTTGGGCACAAGCTGGCGGTGCTTGCAGGTGTCGCACAGCCCGGCGTCAGGACGTCGCATGGCGGGACGGTCTGGGGACATGTCGCAAGCGTAATGCGGGCTCCGGCCGGCGCAAGGCAATACACCTGAGATCCACCAATCCAACCGGAGTGCAATAATAGTTGACTAAGCAACTATGAGTACCTTCTACCGACTGCTCGGCTTTCTGCGCCCTTACAAGCGCGGGGTGATCGTGTCCTGGATCCTTGCGAGCTTCGCGATGGCGATGAGCGTGTTGTTGCCCGTACTTACCGGGCGCGCGGTGGAAACAATCAGCAAGGGAGCCCGCGACGCGCGCTTGCATGAGCTCACGCTGCGCTCGCACGACCGCCATACCCTGCTCATGCTCGCCTTGGCGATCCTCGCCGTGGTGGTGGCGCGCTGGGGATTCACCTACTGGCGGCGCATGATCGCCGGCCGGGTCTCGCTCGGAGTCGAGTACGACCTGCGCGAGCGCCTCTACGGTCAGCTGCAACGCTTGGAGCTGGGCTTCTTCGACCACCAGCAGACCGGTCAGCTGATGTCACGCGCAACAGTCGATTTGCCGGCGGTTCGCTTCTTCCTTGGCTACGGGCTCGTGTTCATCCTGCAGTTCGTGCTCACGATCGTGCTCGCCGGCGTGGTCATGATCGTGATCAACCCGTGGCTGGGGCTGATCTCGCTCGCGCCGGCCCCGTTCGTCGTGCTGATCTCCTACCGCTACGGCCGCCGCGCGCGGCCTGCAATCCAGGAGGTGCAGCAGCGCATCGCCGAACTCACGGCCGACGCCGAGGAGAACATCTCCGGCGTGCGCATCGTCAAGTCCTTCGCGCGCGAGCCGCGCCAGCTCGAGCGCTTTCGCCGCAGCGTGGGGCGCACCTTCGAGCAGGCCATGGTGACGACGCGCCTGGAAGCCACATACAACCCCGCGATCGGCTTCCTGCCACAGCTCGGCATCGCCGCCGTCCTGTTGCTTGGGGGCAACGCGGTAATCCACGCCCACCTCACCCTCGGCCAGTTCACGACCTTCTACCTGCTCTTGAACATGCTGGTCGGGCCCTTGCGCTCGCTCGGCGTGACACTCAACCTCGCCCAGCGCGCGACCGCATCGGGAGCGCGCATCTTCCAGATCCTCGACCGCGAGTCCGCCCTCAGCGAGCCACCAGGGGCCCCGCCGCTGCCGGCCGGCAACGGTCACGTGCGGATGCGCGGCGTGACGCTGCGCTACCAGGATCCCCACGACGAGCTGAACGTCGGCACCTACGCCCCTGCGGCCGAGCGGGCGGAGCAGGGCGCCGGCAGGCGCATCGTCCTGCACGACATCGACCTCGATGTGCCGGCCGGGCGCACGGTCGCCTTGGTGGGCGCCACCGGCTCAGGCAAGACGAGCCTCGTCGCCTTGATCTCGCGACTGTACGACCCGATCGAGGGGGAGGTCATCTTGGACGGCGCGGACGTGCGCAAGGTGGGTTTGCAGTCCTTGCGGGCGGCGGTAGCAGTGGTCAGCGACGATCCTTTCCTGTTCTCCGCAAGCGTCGCCGAGAACATCGCCTACGCCCATCCCGAGGCCCCGCTCGGGGCGATAGAAGACGCCGCCCGCCGCGCGCAGGCGCACGAGTTCGTCCTGCGGCTACCTGAGGGCTATGAGACCCAGATCGGAGAGCGCGGCCTCTCGCTCTCCGGCGGCCAGCGGCAGCGCCTTGCGATCGCACGCGCCCTGCTGGCCAATCCACGCGTCCTGATCCTCGACGACGCGACCTCCTCGGTGGACGCCTCCACCGAGCAATCGATCAAGCTGGCGCTCGCCGAGGCGATGGCGGGCCGCACCACGTTCGTGATCGCCCACCGCCTCTCCACGATCGCCCTGGCGGATGAGATCGTGGTGCTCGATCATGGGCGCATCGTCGCCCACGGCGACCACGACGAGCTGCTCGAGGCCTCCGAGCTGTACGGCGAGATCGTCGAACGCGGGCTTCCCGAGCAGGTCTTCCTGACCAGGGAGACCCGCGAGCGGGAGGTGAGCGGACTGTGAGTCCCCCAGGTGGCATGGGTCGCGGCGGCATGGGCGCCGGCGTGGGCGGACGCGGTGGCTCTCGCGGCCTGGGCCCGGGCATGGGACGCGGCGGAGCGCAATGGGACGGAGAGCGAGCAAGCCGCGAGAGCCGCGGGCGCAACCTGCGCGGACTGCTGCAACTGCTCAGGCCCTACCGTCTGCGCGTAGCTGGGATGCTGAGCGCGCTCGTGCTCGGCACCGCCGCCTCGCTCGCGCCGCCCTTGCTTGCCAAGGCCGCGATCGACGACGGCATCCAGCGCCACGACTTCCACACGCTCGTGCTGGTCGTGATCGCCTTCCTCGCCGCCGCGCTCTTGGTGTGGCTGATGACCTACATCCAGACCTACCTCGTCGGCTGGGTCGGACAGCGGGCACTCGCGGACCTGCGCATCCGCCTCTTCACCCACCTGCAGAGCCAGCCCATCGGCTTTTACGAGAGCCGTCCCGCGGGAGTCCTGATCTCGCGCATAACCAACGACGTGGAGGCCTTGGAAAGCCTCGTCACCGACTCGGTGGTGACGCTCTTCCAGTCGGGCCTCACCTTGATCGGGGCCGTCGCCGTCCTGCTCTACCTGGACGTCAAGCTGGCCTTGCTCACGTTCCTGATCCTGCCCTTGATCGCGGCCGGCAGCTTCTGGTTTCGGCTCACCTCCGCGGGCGCCTTCCGGCGTACGCGTGAGACGATCGGCTCGATCACCGCCTACCTGCAGGAGACGCTCTCGGGCATCCGTGTGGTGCGCAGCTTCGGCCAGGAGCCCCGCCACCTCGCCCGCTTCGCCGAGCTCAACGAGGACAACCGCGAGGCCAACATGGTGACGGTGCGCCTCAACGCCGCCTACTTCCCGGCGGTGGAAATGCTCTCCGGGGTAGCGGTCGCCTTGATCATCCTCTACGGCGGCTACCAGGCGATCTCGGGCAACATCACCGCGGGCACAGTGGTCGCCTTCGTGGCCACCCTCTCCTATCTCATCGAACCGATCCAGCAGCTCTCCCAGCTCTACACCACCTACCAGTCCGGGATGGCGGCCTTGGAGAAGATCTTCCAACTGCTTGCCGTAGAGCCCGGACTGACCGACAAGCCCGGAGCGGCCAAGTTGGAGCGCATCCGCGGGGAGGTGAGCTTCGAGGACGTCTCGTTCGCCTACGGGCGCCGCGGCCGCCGCCCTCCACCCGGCAAGACGAACGCCCAAGCGGATGGCGCGAGCGCCCAGTTGGATGGCGCGAGCGCCCGGGTGGATGGCGAGATTCGATCAGCCGAGGGCAAGGGCGAGACGAGCCCAAGCGAGGTCTTGGCGCTCGAGCACATAGACCTACAGATCCCGCCAGGGCAGACGGTGGCTTTGGTGGGCGCCACCGGCGCCGGCAAGTCGACGATGGCAAAGCTCGTGGCTCGCTTCTACGACCCCACCGGCGGGCGTGTACTCGTGGATGGGCACGACCTGCGCGAAGTGACCAGCACCTCGCTTCGCTCGCAGATGGGTATCGTGCCCCAAGAGGCATTCCTCTTCTCCGGAACGATCGCCGAGAACATCGCCTTCGGGCGCCCCGACGCGACCCCCGACCAGGTCCGCGAGGCCGCCGCCGCGGTCGGTGCGGACGAGTTCATCGGAGAGCTGCCCCAAAGCTATGACACAGAGGTCGGCGAGCGCGGCGCCCAGCTCTCAGCCGGCCAGCGCCAATTGATCGCCTTCGCCCGTGCTTTGATCGCCGACCCGCGCATCCTGATCCTCGACGAGGCCACCTCCAACGTGGACCTGCACACCGAGGCTCGCATCGAGGACGGCTTGCGTCGCCTCCTAGCCGGACGCACCGCGATTGTGATCGCCCACCGTCTCTCCACGATCCGCGGCGCCGGGCGGATCGTCGTCTTGGAGCACGGCCGCATCGTCGAGCAAGGCACCCACGAGGACTTGATCGCCGCCGAGGGACGGTATTACGACCTGTATCGAGACTGGGCCTTGCACGCGGCGGCCTAGCTGGCTCGTTCACTATGCTTGCTGTCCCGTTCCGGGATGGTGTAATTGGCAACACGCGTGCCTCTGGAGCACGAGTTTGGGGTTCGAGTCCCTGTCCCGGAGTTAGGCCTGCGCGCGGCTATTGGTAGGCGAGAAGAACGCCGTAATAGCTTCCTCGAGCCCAGGGTCCAGCACCAGCAAGACCTCATCCCCAGCTTCGATGACCGTGTCGGGCTTCGGCACGAACCCACCACCGGAGCGCAAGACCGAGATGATGAGGCTGCCTTCCGGCAGGGCGATCGCAGACACGCGCTGCCCAACCACGGGCGCGTCGGCGGAGACCTCCAGCTCGATGATCTCCAGGCGCTCCTCTTCCAAGGCAAGCAGGTGCACAAGCCCGTAACGAGGCACCTCGTGCTCGATCAGGCGCAGGATCAGGTCGGTGGAAGACACCGCCGGCTGGATGCCCAGGAGCTTGAAGTGATCGTAGTTGCGCGGATTGTTGACCCTGGCGATGATCCGTTCGCATAGGTACTTCTCCTTGGCGACCTGGCAGACGAGCATGTTGTCCTCGTCGTCGCCCGTGACCGCGATCACCAGATCGGCTCGCTGGATACCTGCACGCTCCAGGACCCACAGCTCGGTCGCGTCGCCGTACTGGACGGCGTGCTCATACTCTTCCTCGATCAACAGGTAGCGCGGGCGCGAGGACTCGATCAGGGTGATCTCGTTGCCCTTGACGATCAGCTCGCGGGCTAGGTTGCGCCCGACCTTGCCCGCGCCGACGATGATCACGTACATGGCTTGTCCTCGCCCATATTGTCCTCGCCCATGGAGAGAATGCGGTTGATCGCCGATGGACCGGGCATCGCTTGACTAGGCCGACTCGGCAAGTGCGCTCTCGAACATTTCGATCGCGTGCTTGGTGGGTGAGATCGTGTGCAGGCCCTGCTCTTCATACCAGCCGGCCCGAGCAGGGTCCATCACGCGTACGAGCACCTTCGGCACGCCGAAGCGCTTCTGTGCGATCTGGGCGATGATCAGGTTGGTGTTGTCGCCATCGGTGGAGGCGATGAACACATCTGCCCGCTCGATGCCCGCTTGCACGAGCGCATCGGTCTCCAGGGCGGTGCCGAGCGTGAACTGGCCGTCGGCTTCCTCCCAGCTGTCGCGCTGCCCCGCATCCAGGCGCTCGTGCGAGAGCGGATCCTCGTCGAGCACGGAGACTTCGTGGCCGGCGGCAAGCGCCGACTTGGCCACGGCCGAGCCAACGCGGCCGGCGCCGACGATCAGGATGAACATCGAACGGGCCGCATGCCGCTTGGAACTCGGATCGAGATCATGGCGCGGAGATTAGACGATGGACCCACCCTCTCGCCCGCCCACCGGCCCGTTCTCCATCCTGGTGAGGGGCCCGGCAGACACGAGCTTGGGAGACCTCTCCGATGGTGCCGGCTCAGTTGCTTCGCGGGCATCGTCGGGGGCTGCAGGTGCGGTCACGATCACACGGCAGCGGGCCTTGCGCACGACGTACTTGGTGACGTCGCCGACGAAGTTCTCGAGCGGTCCCCCCCGGCCCCCCAAGCGCGAGCCACCGCGGATGCGCGAAGGCTCCTCGGCGCCGAGCACGATCGCCTCCACGCCGCGCCTGCGCGCCTCCTCGAGGATCGCCTGCCCCGCCCGCCTGGCCCTGATCGTGGCGGTCGCGACCTGCACGCCGGTGTACTCCTCCCCCACCGCCTTGGCACGCGCAAGCGCTTGACGGGCATGCTTTATCTGGGCGTCCGGTAGGCGGGCGTCGAGCGGCAGGGACATCGGCATCTCGAAGATCCACACCGCCTCGATCGTGGAGCTGTCGATCTCAGCGCTATCGGTCGGCTTGCCGGCCGCGAGCAATGCCGCCGTCTGCACGATGTCCTCGTCCAGGCGAGTTCCTCCCAGGGGGACCAGAATCGAGCCGTACTCGCGCTCGGGGAGCTGCTCGACGCGCAAGGCCGCGGCCGGTACGGTCACACGCCGCAGCAAGGAAGCCTCGTCGGCTCGCCGGTACACCACATAGAGCACCAGACCGGCGAGCATCCAACCAAGACCTACGTAGCGGGCCGGTTCGTGCACGACCATCGTCGCAATCCAGCCGGCCGAGCACACGATTGCCCCAAATACAGCAAGCAGAGGAAGTTCTCCGCCACGCAGCCTCACGGAGAAGGGCGTTTGGTAGGGACGCTTGCTACCGGGCTCGGAGTAGCGCATCTTCACGACCGATACGTGAGCGATCGTGAAGGCGAGCACGGCGCCGAACGCATAGATCCCCACGAGGAAGTCGAGGCTCTCGGGGATCGCGAGTGCCGCAGCCATCAGACCGGAAAGCAAGATGAGGACATAAGGGGTCGAGCGTTGCGGATGAAGACGGCCCAGCCCACTGGGAATCTGGCGGTTGGTCGACAGGGAGTAGGCGAGCCGGGAGAGCCCGAGCATCGCCGAGTCCGCGGCGGCGATCAACGTGCCGGCAGCGACCGCCCCGATCAGGTAGACGAGTGTCTGCGAGAGCCAGTGCGGGTGCAACGTTCGCATGATGTCCACGACGGGCGCATCGGTGAAGTCGTGTCCGGGGGTATCCCCGTGCGGCAATGGGAGCGCCGTGACGGCGACGATCGCTACTCCGACATATGCGATCACGACTGTCGCCGTTCCGCTGGCGATCAGTCTGCGGAGGGCTCCGCGCCCGGCTCTCACCTCGCCCGCCAGGCCGGAAGCGGACTCCACACTCGTGAAGGCGATCGTGGTGACCGTGAGCGCGAAGATCAAGCCCGACCATGTCGGCGCGCTGCCGAGGTGTACCTGCGAGATGAGCTTGTGTGCGTTGAAGGACTGCGAAAGCCCGATCGCGATCGCAACCAGCTCGAGCACGAGCGCCCCGACCACCACCAAGCCGATGCGAAATTCACGGCGCCAGTTGAACCCGCGCACATTGGCGAACACGACCAGCGCGATGATCGCAACCGCCAGCAACAACGCCTCGCCCGAGTGCCCGAGCGGCGCCCAGAACACGCTCAGGTACTGCGTTGCCGCGAACGCCGTGACCGCGATCAGGATCACATAGTCGAGCAGCATCGCCCAGCCCGCGACAAAGCTCACGAGCTCGTTGAAGGCGTACCGGGCGAACACGGTCGACCCGCCCGGCTCCGGATGCAGCGAGGCCCCCTCCATGTAGGTCATGGCTGTCACGCCGAACATGACGGCGGCGATCAGAAACACCACCGGGGTGAGACCGAGCGCATGGTCAGCCACCACCCCCAGCGAGAAGAACACGGCCGAGGCAAGCGAGGTGTAGACGACCGCGAACAGGATCGGCGAGCCGAGGCTGTGGCGCAGCGTCGTGCGGCCTCTCGCTCCGAGTTCGGCCGCGCGCTGGTGCGCGAGGCGGCCGTCGATGTGATCCGCGCCTGCGCCGGGAGAGCTCGCCCCCCCGCCATAGCCGGCAGCTCCACCATCAGAAGCGGCCTTGCGGTGCGTCGGATCCTCCCCAGAGCTCACGCGCCGCGGTCCCGTCTGGCCTGGACGTAGAGACGTCCCGAGCCACCCACCACGAACAGCACTCCGAGCAGCAGACGAGCCGAGAATACGCCTTCGCCGGCGACCGCCTCGACCGCGAGCGCGATGCCAATCGCGACCATCGCCGACGAAAGCACAGTTGTACTAGTGCGATGAACCTGCCTGCCGGTCATCTCATCCTCTTCCCTGAGCTTAGAGGCATCAGGGTCATCGGCGCGTCCGTATGCGTGCATGGACCAAGCTGGGCGGTGCGGGGCGTCGAAGCCCGTGCTGGTGGCACGTGCAAGACGCCACGTGCCGTCCAGCGCCGCGTCCAGGTGCGGATACGGGCGGGCCGATCAGGTGATCAACGGGATGATCAAGATAGCGACGATGTTGGCGACCTTGATCATCGGGTTGATCGCCGGCCCGGCTGTGTCCTTGAATGGATCGCCGACGGTGTCGCCAGTAACCGAGGCAGCATGCGCCTCGGAGCCCTTGCCGCCGAAGGCCCCGTCCTCGATCAGCTTCTTGGCGTTGTCCCAGGCCCCACCACCGGCGGTCATGAGAACCGCGAAGAAGAAGCCCACGACGATCACGCCGATCAAGAGGCCACCGAGCGCCTTCTGGTCGATCAAGCCGACGATCACCGGCATTGCGATAGGCAGCAATGAGGGCAGGATCATCTCGCGCTGAGCGGTCCTCGTGACGATGTCCACGCAGGTGGCATAGTCGGGCTCTTCGGTGCCCTCCATGATCCCGGGGTGCTCGCGGAACTGGCGCCTTACCTCCTCCACGACCGCCCCGCCGGCACGGCCTACGGCCTCCATCGAGAGCGAGGCGAACAGGCACACCATCAGGCCGCCGAGCAACAGCCCGATCAAGACCTGGGGCTCGTTGATGCCGAAGGTGAACGATTCGATCGAGTGGTGGCTCTTGTCGGCCAGTTCCTGGCGGAAGCCGGCGAACAGGACCACTGCGGCCAACACGGCCGAGCCGATCGCATAACCCTTGGTGACGGCCTTGGTGGTGTTGCCGACCGCGTCCAGGGGATCGGTCACGTTGCGGACCTCCTCGGGCAGCTCGGCCATCTCGGCGATGCCGCCGGCGTTGTCGGTGATCGGACCAAACGCGTCCAGGGCCACGATCAGGCCGGTCAGCGAGAGCTGGCCCATGACGGCCACGCCGACGCCGTAGATGCCGGTCGTGCCGCCGCCCGCAAGCTTCCAGGCGCCGAAGATGCCGAACACGAGCACCAGGGCGGGCAGGGCGGTGGCCTGAAGGCCCGAGCCGAAGCCTTGGATGATGTTCGTGGCATGCCCCGTCACGGAGGCCTTGGCGGTCTTCTTGACGGGGGAGAAGCGCGTGGAGGTGTAGTAGTCGGTGATCACGAACAGGAGCGCGGTGACACCGATGCCGATCAAGGCACACAGGTAGAACTTGCCCCAAGACGGCGGGTTGACGACGTTGCCGACCTGGGCGAAGGTCAGGTCTTTCATCAGCCAGTAGGTGATCGGCGCGAATGCGGCGGCGGCGATGATGCCCGACAGGACCAGGCCCTGGTAGAGCGCGCGCTCGACATTGCCTGTCTTCGAGCGCACCGCAAAGGTGCCGATGATCGAGGCGATGATCGCCACGCCGCCGAGGATCAGCGGGTACATGACGACCTTGGTGGCCTCGTGGAAGGTGAGCACTCCGAGCAGCATCACCGCGACCGCGGTAACCGCATAGGTCTCGAACAGGTCAGCCGCCATGCCGGCGCAGTCGCCGACGTTATCGCCAACGTTGTCGGCGATAACCGCCGGGTTGCGCGGATCGTCCTCGGGGATGCCCGCCTCGATCTTGCCGACGATGTCCGCTCCGACATCGGCGGCCTTGGTGAAGATGCCGCCGCCCAGCCTGGCGAACACCGAGATCAGGGAGCCACCGAAGCCGAGGCCGATGAGCGCGTCCACGGCCGTCTTCTGGCTGTCGTTGAAGACCGCCGTGAGTAGGCCGTAGTAGCCCGCGAGGCCCATCAGCGCCAAGCCCGCGACGAGCATGCCGGTGATGGCACCGCCCTGGAAGGCCACCCTCAGCGCGGGCGAGACGCCGCCCCGGGCAGCCTCCGCTACGCGGGAGTTGGCGCGCACGGACACGTTCATGCCGATGTATCCGGCCGAGCCGGAGAGGATGCCGCCGATCGCAAAGCCGCAGGCCACAGCGATGTTCTGGACGAAGATCAGGGCCACGAACAGGACCACGCCCACGATCGCGATCGTCGTGTACTGACGGTTCAGGTAGGCGCGGGCGCCTTCTTGGACGGCCCGCGAGATGCTCTGCATCCGCTCGTTGCCCGGTGAGAGGGCGAGCAGGGCGCGGGTGGTCACGAGGCCGTACACCACAGCACAGGCGGCGCACACAAGGGCAACGACGACCCCATGGTTCGTCAGAAAGCTACTCAACAGAAATCCTCCGCGGTCTGGTTGGCGTGCCGCGCGAGGATGCTCACGCGCACAGTTCTCGCACGGGCCGCTCCCTACGAGCGCACCACCCGGCGTAAAGGCGGGCGCAGTCTATCGTGTGCAGAAGCGGAAGGCTCTCTCAGCGGCCTGGGACCCAGAGCCTGCCGCTCGCTTGTGCAGGGCCAGGGCCCTGTTGCTTGCCCTCGGCGCCGGCCGGCCCGGTCGGGGAATCGTTCTCGTCCGGCTTCGGCTGCTGGTTGGGCCGCGCCTGCGAAGCGGCCGGTGCAGCGGCACCGGCACTCTGGGCCTCGCGTGCGTAGGCAACTTGCAGCTGAGCGATCGCATCGCGCAGAGGACCCAGCTCGCCCGGCATCCGCCGCTCGAGGATCGGCAAGAGTGCGCTCGCGCAGTCGATCGCGTCGCGCACCTGCTCGAGGTCGCGCGAAGCGGGTGGGCTAGCGCCCGCGCCCGGCTCCCCAGGGGGAGCCAACCCGAGTCGGCGTCCGCCAATGTTGAGCAAGGAGACCGCGGTCTGCAGGATCATCTCCGAACTGGAGATGCGGTTCAGCTCGGCTTCGTAAGCAGCGCGCATCTCGTCCTCGCTGGGCCCGGTCTGCGTCGCAGCCGGCCCGCTCTGCTGCTGCGTATCGCTCATCGAACGGTGACCTCCTCAGAATAGGTTTGCAAGGTTTCGCGCACCGAGGCAGCGAACACCTCCTCGCGACTTGCGCCCGCCTCGATCATGCGGCGCTGACGCTGAGCCCCGTTGCGCTCGGGGAAACAGAGCTCGACGCCGAGCTCCCCGCGAACCGGCTCCGTCCAGGCGCCAAGACGCTCGACGATCCCAGCGGCCGGATACTCCTCGGCGCGCTCGAGGTCGATCATGCGACCGTCGAGCCCGTAGCGAATCGCGCGCCACATGTTCTCCTCGAGGAGGCGGGGAGCCGGATCTGTGAACGGCACGCCCTCGTCGACATCGCGGACAGCCTGGGCCACGCAGGCCACCATCAAGGCGGCCAGCGCCTCGGACTCCCCCGCCGTACTCTGGGCGTCGCAGATCCTCACCTCAACCGTTCCGAACTCGAAGTGGGGGCGCACCGACCACCATACCTGCGTGAACTCGACGATCGAGTTGGTGCGCGCGAGGAACTCGACATACTCGCGGTAGGCCCTCCAGCCACCGAACGCGTCCGGTATGCCACAGCGAGGAAAGTTTCGCGTGAAGCTCTGGGTACGCGCGGTGTGCAGACCTGAGTCGTGACCGTCCAAGTAGGGCGAGTTGGCCGACACGGCGAGCAGCAAGGGCAACACCGGCCGCAGGCGGTCGCACACGCGCACGGCGCGATCGATGTCGCGCACCCCCACGTGCACGTGCAGGCTGAAGGTGTTGTTCCGCCAAGCGACATACTTCAGGCCCTGCTCTACGCGCCTGTAATGCTCTGTGTCGATGATCGGCTGCTGGCGATAGTCCGCCCACGGATGCGTCCCCGTAGCGGCCAGGGCGGCACCTTGAAGCCCTGCGAGGGCGAACAGCCGTAGACGACGCTCGCGCTGGCGGGCCAAAGCGTCGAGGAGGCTCTCGCCGCGGCCGGAGACGATCTCGATCTCCGAGGAGATCAGCTCGCCGGTGATCGACTCCGCAAGCAAGGGATCGCGACTACTCGCATAGTCGCGTAGCTCCTCGAAACGGGGCACGAGGTCGAAGGTGACGGGATCGAGAATCGCGAACTCCTCCTCGATACCCACGGTGAGATCGGTCGCCTGCGCGAACGTGTCAACTGCCTTTTCGAGATCCAAGCTGGTCATTGGGGCTGATTAAGGGGGCGTGCGATTTGGCGCGACTCGCTCGGCGGTGGTCCCCAGCTTACGATCTTAAGGCGCGAATGCCGGACGGAGATCGATTTCAGGTGAGATAGAAGTACAACGCGTAGAGCAGATCGACGGCCGGGCTGGAGGTGTGGACCGTGACCTCGGGAGGCACCATCAGCAAGGACTCCGAGTAGTTGAAGATGATTTTCACGCCGGCCGCCACGAGCTCGTCGGCAAGGCCTTGGGCAGCACCAGTGGGAACGGCGAGCACGCCCACGACGATGTCCTCTTCCTCGACCACCTGGGCGAGCTCGCTCGTGTGGCGCACGACCTGACTTCCCACATCGGTGCCGACCTTGGCCTCGTCGATGTCGAAGATCGCAACCACTCGGAAGCCGTGGTCGGCGAAGATGTCCGAGGAGGCGATCGCCTTGCCGAGATGCCCAGCCCCGAGCAGGGCGATGTTGTGTTGCCCCGCGGTCCGCAGGATCTTGCGAATTTGAGAGACGAGCGACTCGACGTTGTAGCCCACCCCCCGCTTGCCGAACTTGCCGAAGCCCGACAGGTCACGCCGTATCTGGGTGGAGTTGACGTGCGTGTAGTCGGAGAGTTCTTGCGAGGAGATCGTCTCCTTGCCCATCTTCCGGGCCTGCGTGAGCACCTGCAGGTAGCGCGACAGGCGCGCGGCGACGCCAAGCGAGAGCCTATCTCCAACGGGCGGTTCGCCGTCATGAATTGCGCTTACCGTGCTCGTCAGCTCGTTGTAGGCCATAGCCTGTGACTCTAGAGGATGGCTTGCAGGCGCTCTCTCAAGACCGCCTCGTCCACGAAGTATTCGGACAACTCCTCAGAACCCAAGGCCACTACCGGAATCCGCTCGAAATAGGTCCGGTGCAAGCTCTCATCAGCGCTTATGTCAACCTCACGCAGCTCGAATGCCAAGTCGGGCTGCAACCGCAAGAGGACATCCCGGGCCTGCACGCACAGGTGGCAATCCGGCTTGGAGTAGAGCGTGACGATGCTCAACTTGGACGCTCACCGGTCGCATAGGCGTCGAGTCCCAGGTACTGGGGGTAGGGAACAGCTCGAGCGAAGCGCGCGGCCGCGCCGATCATCGCGGCGTTGTCGGTGCACAGCGCGCTCTCAGGCACGTGCACGCTCGCCCCAAGCGCACGTAGGCGCCGGCGCAGCTCCCCGTTTGCGGCAACCCCACCCCCCACCGCCAGGCGATCGAGTCCACTCAGCTCAAGCGCCTCCTCGGCGCGCACGACGAGGTGATCGACGATCGCAGCCTGAAACGAAGCCGCCAGGTCAGCTGCTCGCTCGTGACCCTCGAGCTCGCCAAGCTCGCGCAGCTTGTAGAGCAAAGAGGTCTTCAGGCCGGCGAAGGAGAAGTCAAGGCTGCGCCCGAACGCCCGCGTGGCCCCCCGCCCGCCGCGCGAGCGCGAGCCGGAGGTCGGGAACTCGAACGCCTCGGGGTCCCCTTCGGCCGCCAGCCACTCGAGCGCCGGGCCGCCCGGATAGCCCAAACCGAGCATCCGCGCACCCTTGTCGAAGGCCTCTCCAGCCGCGTCATCCAGTGTGCGCCCGAGCGTCTGGAAACCCTCGTAGTCGCGCACATGGGCGAGCAAGGTGTGACCTCCGCTGGCGATCAGGCAAAGAAACGGGGGTTCGCAAGCCGCACCGCCATCGCCCTCGGACGCAAGGAAGTTGGCGGCGACGTGCCCCTGCAGATGATCGACGGGCACAAGCGGCAGCTCGCGGGCCGCCGCAAGCCCCTTGGCGGTCGACAGACCGACGAGTAGGGCGCCTATCAACCCGGGGCCCTGCGTGACGGCAACACGACCGATCTGGTCGAGCCCCACTCCAGCCTCGAGCAGGGACTGATCGACGATCACGTTGACGAGCTCGAGATGGTGCCGCGAGGCGATCTCGGGCACCACCCCGCCGAAGCGATCATGGGCTCGCTGCGAGGAGATCACGTTCGAGCGGATATGCCCGTCCTCGTCGACCACCGCCGCGCACGTGTCGTCGCAGCTCGTCTCAAGCGCCAGGATCGTCATATTGGATTAATTCCCACCTGCCCCGGGCACGTCGTCAAGCGAGCCGGCGAGCGTGGCGGGCGTGCGCCACATGATGAGTGCATCCTCGCCGTTGTCCTGGTAATAGCGCCTGCGCAACCCAGCGGCACGAAACCCCTCGCGCTCGTACAGGTGGATCGCGACGCGGTTGGAGCGACGTACCTCCAAGGTGAAGCGCGCGTCGTCGTCACCGACACGCTCGTACAGGTCGGCCAGCAAGGCCGAGGCAACACCCTTGTGCTGATGATCGACGTCCACCGCCACGTTCATCACGTGCCATACCGTGTCGTAGCGCGAGCAAATCAAGTAGCCCACGAGCCTCCCGTCGTGGACCGCCGCGAGGCAGATGCCCGAGGACTTGGACAGCTCCAGCACGAACATCGCAAGCGACCAGGGCGTGGGAAACGCGCGACGCTCCACCGCAATCACGCGCGGCAGGTCTGCATAGGTGAGATCCCTGATGTCGACGTAGAACGATCCACCCGTCCTCATCTCAGTCATCGAGGAGCCCACTAGGCCACACCCTTCAGGGCGACCTCGGCATCGGGGCGGCGCAGGTAGTCAGGCACAACCGCCTTCTCTCCGATCTGCACGCTCGCGAATGGGGCCATAGGCGGATCGGCATCGGTGTGGGCGAACGAACGGCTGAAAGGGCTAGCTGGGAGATGGGATCCCAACTCACAGATAGTCGTGGCCTGGATACGGTGGCACTCGGCACGATCCGTGGGAACGCTCACCCCGAGCCGCCCGAAGGCATCGCGATAGCGCACGGCCCCGTCACCCAACGCCACCCATTGCTCAATAGCGAGATCGCTTGCGGCACGCTCGAGCAGATCGCCCATGCCATCCGGCGGGACAGCACGCGGTGCAAGCACCTCCTGCTCGCCGACATAGCCCGCCACGAACACCTCGCCGCGGCGCGCGTCGATCACAGACAGGACGGCAGCTCGCTCGCCAGCACCATAAGCGAGTGCACGTAGGCTGGACACACCCGCGAGATCCACCTCGAGCGACTGCGCCAAAGCCCGCGCCGTGGCGACCCCGATGCGCAGGCCGGTGAATGTCCCCGGACCGACCCCAACGGCGACCCGCTCCAGCTCGCTCCAGCCGAGCCCGGCCTCGAGCAGGAGACCGTCGGCGAGCGGGAGTAGCCGTGTGGCATGGCCTGGGCGCCGCTCGCCCTCGGGATCGTCGCGAGCTTGCAGAGTGCTCCCATCCGCAAGCGACAACCCAACCGCGGTCGCGGCGGTCGCGGTGTCGAAGCCGAGCACGATCACTCCGAAGCCTCCGATGACACCCCACCGGCATGGCGAGCCCGCTCGCACACCTCAATGCGCCGGCGCTCCCCTCCAAGATGGGCGAGGGTCACCAAGACGCGCGCGTCGCTGAGCTCGGGGCTCGTCTGCTCGGGCCACTCCACGAAGGCGATCCTGCCCGGCCCGATGTAGTCCTCCAGCAACTCGGGCTCCTCCTCGTGGAGACCCGCCAAGCGATACAGATCCAGGTGGGACACGGTCATGCCCACTCCGCGATAGCGATGACCGATCGAGAACGTGGGGCTCGTCACCGGGTCGCTCACACCCAAAGCCCGCGCGGCACCACGCACGAAGGTGGTCTTTCCTGCACCCAACTCGCCCTTGACGAGCACGACGTCGCCCTCGCTCAGGGCTGCCGCCAACTCGGCGCCCAGCGCCTCGGTTTGACGCGAATCCGAGGTCTCCACGATGCGCGTTGTCACTCCCTAAGCCTAGGGCCTTGCGCCGCGAAAGCTCGGCTTTGTCCCCTAAAGGCCCAAAAAAACGGCCGGCTCGCAGGAGAGGGAGTGCGAGCCGGCCGTGGTGCTTGGGAGGATGGAGATGAACTTGGTATCGACATGCCGCCCCGCCTGCATTAGCGGCTGCACGAAACCGTTCAGGATCTAATACGGAGACAGAGCCGTTTTGGATGCTTCAAAAGAGGCCGAGTTGATCTACGGTCGCCCCCGGCTCCCCACTCTCCGATCCCCCGTCAGCTGCCCGCGCCTCACCGCCGATGGGCGGTGCACTTGGTGCTTGCGCTTGGGGGATCTCCTCGAGGGCGTCCTGAGGCGGCGCGGGCAGCGCCAGGAGCTCGGGCAGGCGCGAGAAGTCCTCGCGCAAGGTCTCGAGCATCAGCGGCGTATAGAGCGCGGCCGCTGGATGGAAGATCGGGTACAACCGCACCGTGCGCCGACCGAGCGTCAGATCCTCTGCTTTGCCATGCAAGCGTGTTATCCCGGTCGGATCGTCCCTGAGCAGCTTCGTCGAGAAGTTGCCAAGCGAGCAAATCACGCGTGGCTGGATCAGCTCAACTTGCCTGTATAGGTACTCCCGGCAGTTCTCGATCTCGCCAGGCAACGGATCGCGGTTCCCAGGAGGTCGGCACTTGAGGACGTTGGCGATGAACACATCCTTGCGCTCCAAGTCGATCTCTTTGAGCAGAGTCTCCAAGAGCTTGCCCGCGCGCCCCACGAATGGCAGGCCCTGCTCGTCCTCGCTCGCGCCCGGGGCCTCGCCGACGAACATCAACTCGGCATTGGCGTTGCCTGCGCCGAAAACGACGTTCTTGCGCGTGGCTGCGAGCTCCTGACAGCGCACGCAAACGCTTGCTTGCGCAAAAACCTCCTTCAGCGCCTCACGCCGCTGTTGGGGGGATAGGGGTTCGTTTGCCGGAGACACAGTCCGAGATGCTATTGCCCGCCGGCTTCGGCGTCGACTCCTTGCAGTCCCTCGCCACGAGCGATATGATTGAGCCTAGTCGCGACCGGTATCCCAAGAGGGAACTGGACCGAGTCAATGAACGTATCGATCTTCACTTCGATGAGATCCCGAGCCCTGATAGGCGTCGGGCTCGTGGCATGGGACTCGATCCCATGAAGGTCGTGCGCTCAGTGGGCACACTGCGAGAGGCTCTCGAGCCGGCCCGCCAGGCAGGCCACACGATCGGCCTGGTACCGACGATGGGAGCCCTACACCAGGGCCACCTATCGCTGATCTCTCGCGCACGTCAGCAGTGTGACGTGGTGGTGGTCTCGCTGTTCGTGAACCCAGCCCAGTTCAACGAAGGAGCCGACCTAGATCGCTATCCCCGCCAGGAGGCGCGCGATCGTGAGCTTGCCGAGCAGGCCGGGTCTGACCTGCTGTTCGCCCCCTCCGCAGAGGAGGTCTATCCCGCCGGCTTCTCGACTTCGGTGGAGGTGCTCGGCCTCACCGACCGCCTGGAGGGAGCCGTGCGCGGGGCCGCCCACTTTCGGGGTGTCACGACCGTCGTGACGAAGCTCTTGAACATGGTGGCACCCAACGCGGCCTTCTTCGGCCAGAAGGACGCCCAGCAGGCGCTCGTGATCCGTCGCCTCGTGGCCGATCTGAACATCCCTGTGCGCATCGAGGTGTGCCCCACAGTGCGCGAGCCGGACGGCCTGGCGATGTCCAGCCGCAACGCCCGACTCGACGCCCTCGAGCGTGGACGCGCGCTCGCGCTTCATGCCGCACTGGAGGCAGCCGCAGCAGCCGTCTCGCAAGGCGAGCGCTCGGCCGAGGAGATCATGGCGGCCGGGCGTGCCGCTATGGAGCCCTTCGCGCTCGATCCCGAGTATTTGGCGCTCGTCAGCCCGAGCACGCTCGAGCCGATGGGGCAACTGGACGGGCCGGCGCTGCTCGCCATCGCAGCCCGCGTGGGCTCCACCAGGCTGATCGACAACGTCGTCCTCGATCCCACCGCCCAGGCCGGACAGCAGTCTGGAGCCTGCCCGGACGGAGGCCCGTTCGCCGACCCGGAAGGCGGCTCGAGCCCCCTGACCTCGACTCCAACCCCCACTTCGCCCCCAACTTCGACTCCGACCCTAACACCGACACCGACCCCAAGAGAGGCTCAAGCCATATGCAGCGCGTGATGCTCAAGTCAAAGATCCACCGGGCCACCGTGACCGACTGCGACCTCCATTACGTGGGCTCGATCACGGTCGACCCGGATCTGCTCGATGCGGCGGACATCCTCGAGCACGAGCAAGTTCACGTGGTGGACGTCGACAATGGCGCCCGCTTCGAGACGTACACGATCGCCGGGCAGCGCGGCTCGGGCGACATCAAGGTCAACGGCGCCGCCGCACGACTGGTGCACCAAGGCGACACCGTCATCGTCATCTCCTACGGCCAGTACGACCGTGCGGAGATGGAGCACTACGAGCCCCGCGTCGTGCACGTGGAGGCGCAAACCAATCGCATCATCACCGTCGACGACGCGGTGGCGACCCTGCTGAGCTCACCGCCGGCCTCAGTCGAGACCGGCGCGAGGAGCTAGAGGCAAGGCGTCAACGGGCGTCAGAGAGGACTCACACGATGTCAAGTCACCCCAGCACCCCCACCCCAGGTCATGCGACAATCGGAAGCGACGCGGCCACAGTCCCGTCCGACCCCGGCCGGCTGCCGATGAGCCTTCCCCTGCTCGCCGAGAAGAAGCGCTTGGGCGAGCCGATCGTGATGGTCACGGCTTATGACTACCCGAGCGCGCGCGCCGCAGAGACGGCCGGCGTGGACCTGGTGCTCGTCGGCGATTCCGCCGCCACGACGATTCTCGGCTACAACTCGACCACCCCGGTCGACCTCGACGACATGCTCGTGCTCGCCCGGGCGGTGCGCCGCGGCTTGAAAACGGCGTTGATGATCGGCGATCTTCCCTTCGGCTCATATGAGATCAGCGACGAGCAGGCCATTGCCAGCGCCGTTCGCATGGTCAAGGAGGCCGGCTGCGACGCGGTCAAGCTCGAGGGCGGCGGACCGGCCTCGTCCAGTCGCGCGCGCGCGATCATCGGCGCGGGCATCCCTGTTATGGGTCACGTGGGTCTCACGCCACAGAGCTCAACCGCCCTGGGCGGCTGGAAGGCCCAAGGCCGCACCGCCAAGGCTGCCGCGCGGATCGCCTCCGAGGCACTCGCACTCCAAGGCGGCGGCTGCTTCGCGATCGTGTTCGAGGCGATCCCAAGCGCCGTCACCAAGGAGCTGATGCCCCACATCGAGGTTCCCGTGATCGGCATCGGTGCCGGCCCCGACACCGACGGGCAAGTGCTGGTCTTCCATGACCTACTCGGCATCCGTGACGGTCTTGGGCCGCGTTTCGTCAAGCGCTATGCCAATGTCCAGCAGGAGATGAACGCGGGCGTCGCCGCCTATGCCGAGGACGTGCGCACTGGCCGCTATCCCGGCCCCGAGCACGGCTACTCGATCGACGCCGACGAGTTGGCCGAGCTTCACACCCTCTTGGCGTAATCGATCCGCCGGATCACCCGGGCGGGTGATCCGGCGACGATCGTGAAGGGCTCCACGTCTTTGGTGACCACGCTGTTGGCGCCCACCACACAGCGCTCACCGATGCTCACCCCGCTCGTCACGACCACATTGGCCCCAAGCCAACAGTTGTCCCCGATCCTGGTCGGCCCCTCGGTCTCGAACCCTTGCCACGTGATCGGCTTGCTCGGATCGTCGTAGCGGTGGCTGGAGTCGGTCACGAAGCAGCCATTGGCAAGCATGCAGTGATCGCCGATCTCCACGAACTGCTCGGCAGCCACCATCACTCCCATGTTCAGGAACGTGCCCTCGCCGATCCGCACCCTTGCTTTGCCTGGGGCCGTTATCCACACGCCAGGCTCCAATAGGGCGTGTGCCCCGATCTCGAGGCGCCCCTCGCGCAAAGCCTCTAGCACGTTGCCGTGAACTGGCCAACGTACAAATGCTTCGCGGCGCATGAACTCGCGGTGGATCGCGATCCGGTTCCAGGGCAGCGTGTTGCGCTCATACCAGCGCCACTTCGCCGCCCATAGACGCAGCTGAGCAGCTGTAACGTGGCAACCTTGACCCAGCTGAGCAGCCGTCACGCGGCAACCTTGGCGCGAGGCTTGCGCGGAGTGGGCTTTCGCTTGGGCTTGGGAACGAGCAGATCGCGCAGAAACTCGCCTGTGTGAGAAGCTCGCTCGCCTGCCACCTCCTCGGGGGTTCCGGCGGCGATCACCATGCCTCCCTCCTCTCCCCCCTCCGGACCCATGTCGATCAGGCGATCGGCGCACTTGATCACATCGAGGTTGTGCTCGATCACGACCACGCTGTTGCCCGCGTCCACGAGCCTCTGCAAAACCTCCAAGAGCCTCTGCACGTCCGCGAAATGAAGGCCGGTTGTCGGCTCGTCGAGGATGTACAAGGTGCGCCCGGTCGCGATCTTGGAGAGCTCGGTGGCAAGCTTCACCCGCTGCGCCTCCCCGCCCGACAGCGTCGTGGCGGGCTGGCCGAGCCGGATGTAGCCGAGACCGACCGCATCCAAGGTCTCCAAGCGCCGTCGGATCTTGGGGATGTGCTCGAAGAACTTCAAAGCCTCCTCGACCGGCATCGCCAAGACCTCGGCGATGCTCTTGCCCTTGAACTTCACCTCCAAGGTCTCCCGGTTGTAGCGGCGACCGTCGCACTGCTCGCAGGGCACGTACACGTCGGGCAGGAAGTGCATCTCGATCTTGATCTGCCCGTCGCCCCGGCACACCTCGCAACGTCCGCCCTTCACGTTGAAGGAGAAGCGCCCCGGCTTGTACCCCCTCGCGCGGGCCTCCTGCGTCTTTGAGAAGAGATCCCTGATCACGTCGAACAGGCCCGTATACGTGGCCGGGTTCGAGCGTGGCGTCCTTCCGATCGGCGACTGGTCGACGGCGATGATCTTGTCGAGCTGGTCCAAGCCCTTGATCTCCCTGTGCGCACCTGGTCGTTGGCGCGCCCGGTGCAGGCGGTTGGCCACGGCCTTGTACAGGACTTCATTGACGAGCGTCGACTTGCCCGAGCCGGACACGCCCGTCACGCAGGTGAGCGTGCCGAGCGGCACGTGCACGTCCACGTCCCTCAGGTTGTGCTGCCTTGCGCCCAGGATCTCCACATAGCCCATCGGCGTGCGGCGCTGGGCAGGCACCTCGATCGTGCGCGTGCCAGCCAGGAACTGCCCTGTCAAGGACTCCTTCACACGCTGCACCTTCGCGGCGGTTCCCTCGGCCACGATCCAGCCCCCGTGCTCCCCGGCGCCCGGGCCGAGGTCGACGAGATGGTCGGCGCTGCGCATCGTCTGCTCGTCGTGCTCGACCACGATCACCGTGTTGCCGAGGTCCCGCAAGCGCTCGAGCGTGGCGATCAGCTTCTCGTTGTCGCGCTGGTGCAGGCCGATCGAAGGCTCGTCGAGGATGTACAGGACGCCCACCAGCGAAGAGCCGATTTGCGTCGCCAATCGGATTCGCTGGGCCTCGCCGCCGGACAGGGTCGAGGCAGCGCGATCCATCGACAGGTAGCCGATCCCCACGTTCTCCAGGAACTGGAGGCGCTCTGAGATCTCGCGCAGGATCAGGCGTGCCACGTGCCTATCGGTCTCCGAGAGCTCGACGTCTTCCAGCCATGCCAAGGCCCTGCGCGCCGAGAGGGCGCAGAAGTCCTCGATGCGCGTGCCCGCCACGAACACAGCCCTGGACTCAGGGCGCAGGCGCGCGCCGCCACACTCGGGACAGGCCCTGAGCGACATGAACTCCTCGATCTTCTCCCGCGTCCACTCGGAGTCCGTCTCGCGGTAGCGGCGCTGCAGGTTCGCGAGAACCCCCTCGAAACGTGTCCCATAGGAGCGCGTGCGCCCAAAGCGGTTTCGATAGGTGATTTGGAGGGGCTCCCCATTCGTACCCGACAAGAACAGGTCGCGATGCTCTTGTGGGAGCTCATCCCACGGCGTCCCCAAGTCCACGCCGTAGCGCTTGGCGATCGCCTCGGTGACTTGCTCGTAGTAGTTGGACGCGCTGTTCGCCCATGGAGCGATCGCCCCTTCGCCGACAGACAGGCTCGGGTCGGGCACAACGAGGTCCGGATCGATCACCATTTGCGAACCGAGTCCCGTGCAGCGCTCGCAGGCCCCATGGGGCGAGTTGAACGAGAAGATCCGCGGCTCGAGCTCGACCAGGGACGGACCGTGCTCGGGGCAAGCGAACTTCTCAGAGAACGTGAACAGGGTTCCCGGCTCCGGCTTCTCGCCCGGGACGATCTGTTGGGAAGGCGCCTTTGTCCCCAGTGCCCCGGAGGAGTGCGACTGCGTCGATCCTGCGTCCCGTACGCCCGCCCCTCCCGGGTGGGTGGGCCCTTGATCATCTGCCCGTGAGGACCCAACGATCTCGATCTCCACGAGGCCGTCCGCCAGGCCGACCGCCGTCTCGATCGAATCGGCCAGGCGCTTGCGGATGTCGTGGCGCATCGACAGGCGATCGACCACGACGGAGATGTCGTGCTTGTAGCGCTTGTCGAGCACGATCGACTCCTCGAGCATGCGGATGCGCCCGTCGATCTTCACGCGCGCAAAGCCGTCCCCGCGCAGCTCCTCGAGCAGCTTGCCGTACTCGCCCTTGCGCCCCCTCACCACCGGCGCCAGAACCATGAAGCGCGTGCCCTCCGCCAGCTCCATCGCCTGGTCGATGATCTGCTCGGCCGATTGGCCCGCGATCGGGCGCCCGCAGATCGGGCAGTGGGGCTTGCCCACCCGCGACCACAGCAAGCGCAGATAGTCGTAGATCTCCGTCACCGTGCCCACGGTTGAGCGCGGGTTGCGCGAGGTCGTCTTCTGGTCGATCGAGATCGCCGGCGAGAGCCCCTCGATCGAATCCACGTCCGGCTTGTCCATCTGGCCCAGGAATTGGCGCGCGTAGGCCGACAGGGACTCCACGTAGCGCCGCTGGCCCTCGGCATAGATGGTGTCGAATGCGAGGCTCGACTTGCCCGAGCCCGACAGGCCGGTTATGACAACCAGGGCATCCCTGGGCAGCTCCAGGGATATGTCCTTCAGGTTGTGCTCGCGGGCTCCGCTTACGACGATCTTGTTGCTCTGGGGCATCTGGCGGCTATTGTATTGATGCGAACAGATGTTCGCCTCTGTCCCGCGGCTCCGTCGCGCGGATGAATGCCCCACGAGGAGCGGTATGCTGCGCCGCGTGGACGACCGAGGCCAGCCAATCTCCTACGAGGTGCTCGATCCCGGCACGTCGGTGTACAGCTGTGACGGAGAGAAGATCGGCGAGGTCACCCACGTACTCTGCGTTCCGGAGAAGGATGTCTTCGACGGCATCGTTCTAGATGAGCACGAGGGCTCGGGCCGCCATCGTTTCGCCGATGCCGACGACGTCGAGACGATTCACGAACGGGCTGTCACGCTCAAGCTAGACGCGGCAGCGTGTCGCGAACTGCCCAAGCCGAGCGCCAATCCGGGGGTCATGACCGATGACCCTGCCGATTCGAGCTCTGGCCTCTCACACAAGCTGCGGCGCGCCTGGGACCTTGTCTCGGGCAATTACTAAAGCCAGCTCTACAAGGCCTGCCCCCGGAGGGCGCCAGGGCGACCTCTACCCTTCGATAGCCGCGTAAACCTCATCGAGCAGCCGCTCGCGGTCGGACACATCGAAGTTCTCGGCGAGATATTGCCCCGTTTCCTCGCGCGAGTCGCCGTTGAGCGCCATGTTCAGCGCCACCAGACGTGCCCCGTCCAGATCCTCGGAAGGGGGCGTCGGCCCTGGCTCGCCGTGGCTCGGGCCCGCGGAGGGAAGCTCCTGTGCGCGCGCCGCTTCGCTCGGCTGGAAGTTCGGGGACGACGTCGCTCGCACCTCGGAGCGAATCGCTTCGGCGTGCACCTCTCCGGCGAATGTGTCGTCTTGCACCCCACCCTGTTGCTGGCCGAGCGAATCCACGAACGGCGTCTCCTGTAGCGGCTCCGCCGTCACCCCGGCCGCCTCATCGTCTGCGGGGGTACTCGCCACCGGCTCAACTGAGGCTCCGCCACCACCGGCACGCCCTGCAGCCGCGTCATACAGGGCGCTCATGTTGGTTTCGACTGCGGCCAAGTCTCCCGCGAGCTGGCTCGCTCCGCTGCGCAAGCTTTCGATGAGAGTCTGCGTCTCGCTGTCCATCGTCCCCACGCGCGCCAGCAGCACATCAGTCGCCTGCGAGACCGCAGCCACGTGCTCCTGCGCCCGCGCGATCGCCTCCTCGCGAGTACGCCGAGCGTCCACATCGGCAGCCTCGCGCACTTCCTGAGCGGACTGCGCCGCCTCCCGCTCGATCGTCTCGGCCGTCGCCTGGGCCGCCTCGAGGATGCCCTGCACCTGCGTGCCGGCGACCGACGCGAGCGACTCGTTTCCACGACTTGACGCTTCGCGGCGCAGCTCCTCGACATCGGCGGCGAGCGCTCGCAGGTGGGCGTCCACGCTTGCCGGGTCATACCCGCGGCGCACGATCGGGAAGTCGCGCCTCTCGATCACCTGACGATCCAGCTCCACGGCTCCCATCCTATGCAACCTCGCCGGAAGGAGTCTCGACTGTCTCCGCCTCGTCGCCCGGCGCCCCGACTGCCTGAACGTCGCGGAGCTCGCGCTTGAGCTCCCTGATCTCGTCGCGTACCTGAGCCGCATACTCGAAGCGCAGCTCGTCGGCCGCGGCGATCATCTCCTCCTCCAGTTCCACCACCATCCGCTCCAGCTCGTGCTGAGGCATCTCTTTCGCCTTGGCCTTAGCCGCCTTCTTGCGCCTGCGGCCCTTCGGCACCTTCGACTCGGCCTGCAGGAACTCCGCGATGTCGGAGATGCCCTTCACGATGCTCGACGCGGTGATCCCGTGCTCCACGTTGTAGGCAACCTGGATCTCGCGCCGGCGGTCGGTCTCCTCGATCGCCGCCTTCATCGCCTTGGTCTCCTTGTCGGCGTACATCAAGACCTTGCCCTCCACGTTGCGCGCTGCCCTGCCGATCGTCTGAATCAGCGAGGTCTCGCCGCGCAGGAAGCCCTCCTTGTCGGCATCGAGGATCGCCACCAGCGAGACCTCCGGCAGGTCGAGGCCCTCACGCAGCAGGTTCACGCCCACGAGCACGTCGTACTCGCCAAGGCGAAGGTCCCTGATGATCTGGATGCGCTCGAGCGTGTCGATCTCCGAGTGCAGGTAGCGGACCTTGAAGCCCATCTCGATCAGGTATTGCGACAGGTCCTCGCTCATCTTCTTCGTAAGGGTTGTCACCAGCACCCGCTCGTTCACATCCACGCGCTTGCGGATTTCGTTCATCAGGTCGTCGATCTGGTTGCGGGTCTCGCGCACGTCGATCTCCGGGTCCACGACTCCCGTGGGCCTGACGATCTGCTCCACGATCCGTTGCGAGCGTGTCCGCTCGTATTCGCCGGGCGTGGCGGACAGGAACACGAGCTGCGGCGTGATCGAGAGGAACTCGTCGAAGGTCTGCGGCCGGTTGTCCATCGCGCTCGGCAGCCTGAAGCCGTAGTCCACGAGCGTGCGCTTGCGCGAGCGGTCACCCTCGAACATTCCCCCGATCTGGGGCACCGTCTGGTGGGACTCGTCGATGAAGCACACGAAGTCCTCGGGGAAGTAGTCGATCAGACAGTAGGGCCGCTCACCCGGCTTGCGCCCGTCGAGGATGCGCGAGTAGTTCTCGATGCCCGAGCAGAAGCCCATCTCGCGCAGCATCTCCATGTCGTATTGCGTGCGCTGCCTCAACCTGTGCGACTCGAGCTGCTTTCCTTCCTGCTCGAGCTCCTCGCAGCGCTCGTTCAGCTCCTTGCCGATCGCAGCCACGCCGTCCTCGATCGTGCCCTCCTTGACGTTGTAGTGCGTCGCGGGCCAGATCGCCACATGCTCGATGTCGTCTTCGAGCAGCTCTCCCGTGAGCGGATCGAAGTGCTGCAGGCGCTCGACTTCGTCGCCGAACATCCTCGCCCTGAAGGCGGTCTCGGCGTAGGCGGGGAACACCTCGAGCGTCTCCCCCTTCACCCTGAACGTCCCGCGCGCCAGCACGCTGTCGTTGCGCGTGTACTGGATCGACACGAGCTTGCGCAGCAGCTTGTCGCGGTCGATCTCCTCGCCCCTGCGCAGGATCTGCATGTTCATCTCGTACGTCTCCGGCGAGCCGAGACCGTAGATGCACGACACCGAGGCCACCACGATCACGTCACGCCGTGCGAACACGGCAGCGGTGGCGGCGTGACGCAGGCGATCCACCTCCTGGTTGATGGCCGAGTCCTTCTCGATGTAGAGATCCCGGCTCGGGACGTAGGCCTCGGGCTGGTAGTAGTCGTAGTAGGAGACGAAGTACTCGACCGCGTTCTCGGGGAAGAAGGTCCTGAACTCGTTGCACAGCTGCGCCGCCAGCGTCTTGTTGTGGGCGATCACGAGCGCCGGCTTCTGCACCTCCTGGATCACTCCAGCCATCGTCATCGTCTTGCCCGTGCCCGTCGCTCCGAGTAGCGTCTGGAAGCGATCGCCCTCGCGCACGCCCTCGGCCAGCGAGGCGATCGCCTTCGGCTGGTCCGCCGTGGGGGTGAACACCGGGTCGAGCTTGAAAGGGGGCATCGGCCTACGTTAGCCCGAGCTGGCGACCGTATACGGCGCGATACTCGGACTGTGCCCGCATTACCCGCTCAACGTAGGCCTGCGTCTCAGGGAAGGGGATGTCGGCGGTCGTCAGCGTCCGGCCTTCTACTCGTGCTTTGGCCACCCAAGCGTCCACATTGGCCAAGCCCCCGTTATAGGCAGCGACCGCCTCCATCTCATTGCCTTCGTAATGGTCGAGCAGATAGCGCAAGTACCAGCTTCCGTACGCCACGTTGATCTTCGCCGTGGCCAAATCGCTGGTCGTGAAGCGAAATCCTCCAGACAGGTGCGCAATGTTGTGCGCGGTCGCCGGCAGGATCTGCATCAGGCCGAGTGCTCCCGCCGGGGAGGTACGCGGGTCGAACTTCGTCTCGGCATAGATCACGCCGGCGATCAAGGCCGGGTCGAGATGCTTATCGGCCGCCTGTTCGCGGATCACGGCCGCATCCCTGAGCGGCAAGCCCGAATTGCCGGCCACATGCTGAAGGCGCGATGCGATCGCCGCAATTAGCGCAGCGGTCATCGCCAGCCCGACGAGCACACGCAAAAACGAACGGCTCGGAGAAGACTTCGCAGCACGACCCCCGCGCGAGCGCCTGCGCGCGCCTGGCGCCGCCGAATAGCGCGTATAGCTCATCTCCCTCCCCTCCATACCCCCTTGCGGGGCATAATCCATGCCGGTCCAATGATCCCATCCACTCATGCCTCCGATCGGAGGCATGATCCCATTCGGGTATAGCTCATCCCGACAGCTTGGCAAGTACCTCGGCCAGTTCGCGCCGCAGGTCGGCTTCGCTGCCGTCGTTGTGGACCGTGAAGGTTGCCCTGCGGGCCTTCTCCTCCTGGGAGAGCTGGCGCGCCACACGCTCGTCCGCAAGCGCATGACCGCGCCCAGCGGCACGCTCCGAGCGCGTCTTCTCGTCGGCGACTACCGCGATCGTCGCGTCGAAGCCACGCTCCATGCCTGCCTCGAACAGCAGCGGCACCTCCACCACAGCCGCCCGTGGCGACGGTCGCAACGCGCGCACGTGCTCGAGCCAGCCTGCCATGCGCGCACCCACCAGCGGCCAGAGCAAGCTCTCCAACCAGCGGCGATCCTCATCCCCGCCGGCGAACGCCTTCGCGGCCACTGCCGCTCGCTCGACCACTCCACCAGGCGCGACCTCCGTACCCCAGCGTTCGACCACCGCATCCCTTACCCGCTCGTCGCCGTACAGCTCGTGCACCACCGCGTCGGTGGAGAGCGTCCGGGCGCCGAGTTGCTCGAGCGCCTTCAGGGCGGTGGACTTGCCGGCTCCCATACCGCCGGTCAGTCCGACGAACGGCACCACCGGCTGCACCGGCCCGCCTCGTCAGTCTTGCGTCTGCTCGGCGGCTTGCTGGTCGATGGGCGATCCCGTCGATCGCTCATCGGTCGGCGGCTGCTCGTCGCCAGATTGCCCGTCGCCGGGCTGCTCAGTCGCTTCAGCGGGAGCCTCCTCGACCGCGGCCTGCTCCGCCGCAGGCTCCTCGACCGCGATCTCCGCCGCAGGCTCCTCCGAGACGGCAACCTCCGCGGCTGGCTCCACTGCCGTGGATTCCTCGACGGGGGCCTCCGCAGCCGGCTGCTCCCCAGACGGCGCCTCCTCGGCGGGCTGCTCGGCAGGCGCGGACTCCTCGTCGGCGGGCTGCTCGACGACGACCTCCCCGGGGGGCTGCTCGGCAATCTCCGTGACAGGCTGCTCGCCCGGCACCTGCGCCATTGCGCCCTCGCCCACCTCAGAGCCCGCGATCTCCGCCTCCTCCGTCTGCTCCGCAGACTCGGCGACGGGCGGAGGGCTGGGTGCGTCGGGGCGGGGCAGCGGCAGAATCTGGTCCTCCACGCGCTTTGCCGACAGGGACAGGCGCCTGCGCTCCGAGTCGATCTCGAGGATCTTCACCCTGATCTCATCGCCCGGATGGACGATCTCACGTGGACTCTCCACATGATGGCCGGCGAGCTCGGAGATGTGCACGAGCCCCTCGACACCATCGAGCACCTCCACGAAAGCGCCGAAGGTGACGACCTTCGTGACCTTGCCCGCGAGCTCGTCGCCCGGGTTGTAGGTGTCGACGATCCGCTGCCACGGGTCTTCCTGAGTCTGCTTGAGTCCCAGCGAGATGCGCTGACGGTCGCGGTCGATGTCGAGCACCTTCACCTGCACCGTGTCGCCGATGCCCAGGATCTCGCTCGGATGATTGACGTGCGACCAGGAGAGCTCTGAGATGTGAATCAGGCCATCGATGCCGTCGAGGTCGACGAAAGCACCGAAATCGACGATGTTGGAGATCTGGCCCTCGACCACAAGACCCGGCTGCAGCCGGTCGAGGATCTGCTGGCGCACCTCCTTGCGCTCCTCCTCCAGCACCGCCCTGCGCGAGAGCACGACGTTGTTGCGCGAGCGGTTGAGCTCGATCACCTTCGTCTCGATCTGCGTGCCCAGGTACTCGTCGAGATTGGGCACCCGGCGAATGTCCACGAGAGAGGCGGGCAGGAAGCCACGCACCCCGAGGTCGATGATCAGACCACCCTTGACCACCTCGATGACCGAGCCGATGACCGGCTCGCCCGACTCGGCGGCCCCCTCGATGCGACGCCACGCCTTCTCGAAGCGGGCGCGCTTCTTGGACATGATCAGGCGTCCGTCCTGGTCCTCCTTGGTGAGGACCATCGCGTCGACCTCCTCGCCGAGCGAAACCTCCTCGCGGGGATCGACCGACTTGCGGATCGACAGCTCGTTCGCTGGGATGACGCCCTCGGACTTGTAGCCGATGTCGACGAGGACCTCGTCCTTGTCGATGCGCACGACATTGCCCGTCACGACCTCGCCCTCCTCGAAGGGCCGCATCGTGGCGTCGTAGTTGGGGACTATCTGCCCATCTATTTCCAGAAGAAGTCCGTTTGATCCCTCGACCACTTGGGCGGGGCTGTTCTCGATCAGGGTCTGCACTGGCCGAAGCGTAGCGCAGCCGTATCATTGGCCGTCGTATGCCAGTGAGAGCGACGAAGCGCGGAGTCGAGCGCACCCCGCTTCAGCGCGACTGCGATGTGCTCGTGTGCGGCGCCTCGTTCGCCGGCCTGGCCGTCGCGCGCGAGCTGGCCGATACGGGAGCGCGCGTGCTCGTGATCGATCGCTATGAGATCGGCGAGCGTCAGACATCGGCGTGCGGAATCCCCACAGGTTGGCTCGAGGCGCTCGATCTGGGCGACTCCTTGCGTCAGACCTTCGACGAGCTTGTCGTGCACACCCCTTGGACAACGGCTCGCTGGCGGCTGCCCTGGACCTTCTCCACGTTCGACTACCGCGAGCTGTGCGCTCTCCTTTGGGCCCAGGCGCAACCTGGCAGCACCGAGTTCGAGACGGCCACAGTCAGCGGCCGTGACGGCGACACCGTGCACACCGACCGTGGAGATTTGACCGCGCCGCTGATCGTAGATGCCCTCGGCTGGCGGCGTGTCCTGTCAAACAAAGCACCGATCCAGCCGCCCAACGCCCGCCTCTCGCGTGGCCTGGAGGTACACCCGCGCGGGGCGGGAGATGAGCTGGAGCTGTGGATCGACCCCAAGTACGTGCGGGCGGGATACGCGTGGAATTTTCCGGCGGGCGACGAGCTGCGCGTGGGCGTCGGCTCGTTCTGGCCGTCCCATCACGTAAAGGAGCCGACGGTCAGGCTTGCCGCCGACTTGGGGCTGCCTCCCGACGGGTATCAGGGCAACTGGATCCCCCACCAGCTGCGGACCGCGGTGGAGGACGACGTCTTCTTCGTGGGCGACTCCGCGGGTCACTGTCTGCCACTCACCGCCGAGGGAATCCGCACGGCCCTCTATTTCGGGTTGGCGTGCGCACGCGAGATGAGGCCGGTGCTCGAAGGCCATTCCACGCGTGAGGGGGCGCTCAGCCGCTATGGCGCCTTCTCCGACGCGCACGAGCGCAAGTACCGCTGGCTGCTCAACACCCAGCGCGCTGTGGGGCGCCTGACCCCGAGCCGTGCGATCACGGTGATGGCGCGGACGATGGCAAGCGAGCGCTTCTGCGCCTGGGCGTTCAACAACTACCTGGACATCGCGCCGCCTTCGTTCGTGGGCACCGGGCCCTCGCGCGCCGCCGCGCACACGCCCGTACCGGCGGCGGCCTGAGCTACTCGACCGCGTCCCACTTCCCGGGGACGATCTCCAGGTAGCACATGTCGATGCGCAGGCGGTCGAAGGTCCACTCGAACAGCGCGCGGCCGAGCCCGTAGCGACGCACGAGCGCTTGCTCGGCTATCTGCTCACGCTCGGGCTCGACGACGGTGGCGCTCGCCTCGAGCGGCGCGCCCAGCGGCTTGCCGCGGACCGTGCAGGGCGCCACCAGGACGCGCGGGTCTTTGCGCAGGCGCTTGATCTTGCCGGCGGTGCGCTCGCTGCGCACATAGAAGCGGCCGTCGGACTCCGCTGCCCAGACGGGCGTCGCGACCGCGACACCGCTGCGGCGGAACGTGGCCAGCAACGTGCGCTTGTGCGCGCAGAGCTCATCGACGGTGCCGGTGCGGGGGACGTCGGCGATCGTGCGGATACCCGACGGGGCGGTGCGCGCGGCCAAGCGAGCGCCCGCGAGCGCCCCGGGCGGTCGCCGTCCTGGCACCGGATGGGCGCCCGGACGAGCCACTTCGGGTTGCACGCTCTTGGAATCGTCGGCCATCGGGGACGGAGCCGTCACGCTCCTGCGATCAGGCTACCTCGCGCAGCCGCCGACGGGTCGTGCCGATCGCCTCCAGCGCGAGCCGGCTGGCCTCGATCGCGCTGGCCCAAGAGACCTCCGACAGGAGACCCGGGGCCGCGACCATGTCGCCGGCCAGGAACACCCCGTCGCCGCGATCGACCGCCGGACGGTCTTGCCAGCTGGAGCCGGGCGGGTCGAGGGCGCCCGTGCGAGCGTCCATCACCTGACGCCGTCTCCAGGTCACGCGCTCTCGCCAATCGGGCAGCGAAGCATCCATCAACCGCTCCAGCCGCGAGGCTGCCTGCTCGACGCTCTCCGCGGGACGAACCGGCATTTGAGCCTGAATCAGCTCCTCGCCCTTGGGCGCCAGCGAGGCGTCGGCGGCGCTGAACCGCTCGATCCAGCCGGCCTCGTCCATGTCCGACACCACGAAGGGGTCGCCTCGGCGGTGGCGCAAGCCCACGTCCAAGCACACCGTATGGCCACTCGTCCAACTGAGCGAGTCCTCAGCCAGCAAGCTGCTTGCCTGGCTCAGCTCGGTGGCGAGTATGACGGGCGGATCCGGCAGCTCCTCGACGCCCTCTCCGGTACGGATCTCCACGCCCAGCTCGCGGGCACGCCGCTCCAGCGAAGCCACAAGCGAAGTCCAACCGCCGATCGCATAGCGGGCCACCGGTGGAGGACTGAGCAGCGTCCGCACGGTCCGCGACCACACGAATGCCGCCGACAGCGCGCCGGGGTCGTGATGGAATGTGTACACGCCCGCCGCCGCGGACAGCATCGCCGCGGTGCGCTCGTCGGTGCGATGCTCAGCCCACGTGCGAAAGTCGAGCTCGACTGGAGCTTCGCGCCCGCGCAGTCGCAAGACCGACGGAATCGTCCTGAGCGGTGGGGTGCGCCCGATCGCGCCCCCCAAGCGCAGCTTGACCCCGGCCAGCGGCAGCCCCGCGTATGCAGGTAGGAGGCTCCGCTCGGCCATCCAGTCCCAGAAGGGACCGTCCTTGTAGAGGACGTGGGGACCGAAGTTGGCCTTGTAGGGACCCTCGCTGCTACGTGCCCTCCCGCCCAGCTCGTTGTGGGCCTCCAACAGCGACACCTTGGCGCCGCCCTCGGCGCAGGCGATGGCCGCGGTGAGTCCGGCGATACCTCCCCCCACGATCGTGACGGGACTCGCTGAAGCACCTCCGCCGGGCCTGCTCATAACGATCCTCCTGGGTTGCTTGGGCTTGTTTGGGCTTGCTGTGACCGACACGCTACCCCGCCACTGGTCCGGTATACAGTTCCAGTAATGGCATCCTTTACAGGACCAGTTGTAAGCCCGGAACTGCTGCTGGAAATCGACCGCCGCGGCGATCTCCCACTGCACGAGCAGCTGGAGCGGGCGCTGCGCGAGGACATCCGCAGCGGACGGCTGCCCGCGGGCACGCGACTGCCCTCGACACGAGGACTGGCGGGGGAGCTTGGCGTCTCGCGCGGCGTGGTCACAGAGGCATACGGCCAGCTCGCGGCGGAGGGCTACCTCGAGACACGACAGGGAGCGAGCGTGAGGGTGGCCCGTGCCGTGCGCGCAGCGGTGCCGCGCGGCCACGCTCACTCACTGCTGCCGAGCTTTCCATACCACTTCCACCCCGGGCTGCCCGACCTCGCCGGCTTCCCACGCGATCGCTGGCTGCGCTCGCTGCGAGCGGCCTGGCGCGATTCCCCATTGGGGGCGGTGGGCTACGGAGACCCCCGTGGCGTGCCGAGCTTGCGCGAAGCGCTCGCGGGCTACTTGGGGCGGGTCCGAGGCGCGGCGGCCGATCCCGAGAGCATGCTGATGTGCACCGGCTTCATGCAGGGCTTCTCGCTGTTGTGCCGGTGGTTGCACAGCCAGGGCGTCGAGGGGATCGCGGTCGAGGACCCCGGCTGGCACGTGCACCGGATGATCGCCGACCAGGCGGGTCTCGAGACGATCGCTGTACCCGTCGACAAGCAGGGCCTGTGCGTAGGAGCGCTCGCCGCCACGGGCGCGCGTGCGGTGCTGGTGACCCCCGCACACCAGTTCCCCACCGGCGTCGTGCTCAGCCGGGAGCGGCGCACCGCGTTGATCGAATGGGCCGAGCAGGGTGACCGGCTGATCGTGGAGGACGACTACGACGCCGAGTTCCGCTACGACCGCGTTGCCGTCGGCGCCCTGCAGGGATTGGCGCCGGAGCGGGTGCTGTACATCGGCTCGGTCAGCAAGCGCCTGGCCCCCGGCATGCGCCTTGGTTGGCTCTTGATTCCCTCCTGGCTTGCGTGGTCGCTGATCTCGGCCAAGGCCGTCGAGGACGGGGGCTCGGAGGTCGTGGGGCAGCTGGCGCTGTGCGACTTCATCGAACGTGGCGAGCTGGACCGTCACGTGCGGCGTATGCGCCTGCGCTACCAACGACGGGGCGAAGCACTCGCTCAGGCGCTCGAACGATGGCTTCCGCAAGGGCGCACGAGCGGCGCCGGAGCGGGTCTCTACGAGCTGGTGACGCTGCCCGACCAGGTCGAGGAGTCCGCGCTGATGGCGGCTGCCGGCGAGCGCGGCGTGGGCATGGAGGGTCTCTCCTGGCACCGCTTCGCCCACGGCGGCCCTCCAGGTGTATTGCTCGGCTACGGCAACCTCTCCGAGCCGGCGATCGAGCAGGGGATTCGCCTACTCGGCGAGGCGTTTGCGGTAGTGAGCGAGCGAGCCTAAACGGATAGACATCGACGCATCCTCGTCCGGAGCTTGTCCTCTCACAGCCTTCGCCATATCGTGTAGGAGCATGAGAATCTTCCTCGCCGGCGCGACGGGAGCCATCGGGCGCAGACTCGTTCCGATGCTGATAGGAGCGGGCCATCAGGTGACCGGCACGACCCGCTCCCCGGAGAAGGCGGATCTCCTGAGAGCGGCGGGAGCAGAGCCCGTGATCATCGATGCGCTGGACCCTGAGGCGGTGCAGGCGGCGGTGCGCGAGGCTCAGCCCGAGGCGGTGATACACCAGCTCACCGCGCTCCCCCAGCGGATCGACCCGCGCAAGATCGAGCGCGACTTCGCGCTCAACGACAGGTTGCGCAGCGAAGGCACACGGCTACTGGTCGATGCCGCTAAAGCCGTCGGCGCTCAGCGGATCGTCGCGCAGAGCATCGCGTTCGCCTACGCCCCCGGCCCTCCCGGCACACTCCACCGTGAGTCCGATCCGCTCTTCCTGGACGCGCCACCGTCGTTCAGGCGCACAGCCCTTGCACTGGCCGACCTGGAGAGCACGGTGCTTGGCGCGAGCGGGATCGTGCTGCGCTACGGCTACTTCTACGGTCCCGGCACGTCGATCTCGACTGGAGGCTCGATGGCGGAGGACCTCAGACGCAGGCGCCTGCCGGTCGTCGGTCGCGGCACGGGGGTGTGGTCGTTCCTCCACATCGACGACGCCGCCCGGGCGACCGTGGTCGCGCTGGGGCACGACGGCTCGGGCGCTTACAACATCGTGGACGACGATCCGGCGCCCGTTGCCGAATGGATCCCTGCGCTCGCACAGGCGCTGAGCGCTCCCCGCCCTTGGCGCATCCCGGCGCCGATCGCGCGCCTTGTGGCCGGTGACTACGGCGTCATGGCGATGACTCGCAGCCAAGGGGCGTCGAACGAGCTGGCCAAGCGCGAGCTCGGCTGGCAGCCGACTTACCCAAGCTGGCGCGAGGGGTTTCGCACGGCGCTCGGATGAGCAGGCGCCCCGCGGCTTCGGGAGGGACGGGCGTCCGGGCCACACCGTGTCGGGGACGACCAGGGAGAGACCGCTACCGCCGCACCACCAGCAGCACCCCGGCGACGAGCAGCACGAGCCCGGCGATCCGGGTGGCTCCGATCGGCTGCTTGGCGATGCCGAGCAGGCCGAAGCGGTCGATCGCGACTGCCGCCGCGAGTTGGCCGCCGATGACCAGAGCCGTCAGGCCGCTCACCCCGAGCGTGCGCACCGTGAGGATCGCGACGGTCACATAGACGGCGCCCAGCAAGCCGCCGACCCAGGCCCAGGCCGGCGCTTTGACCGCCTGTCCGAAGCTACCAAGGCCGCCATAGAACAGGGTCGCCACGAGCGCCAACCCAACGGTGCCGACGACAAACGAGAAGGTGGCCGCCTGGACGCTGCCGATGCTGCGCCCAAGACGCGAGTTGACCGGCGCCTGCAGTCCGACCAGCACGCCGGCCATCGCCGCCAGCGCCACGGCGAGCGTACGGGTCACTTCGCCTCCAGCCAGTTCTGGCCCACGCCGATGTCCACCGCGAGCGGAGGCGAGTGCTCCCACACGCCACACATCTCCTCCTCGATCAGCACGCTCGCTGTCTCGCGCTCGTCGGGCGAGGATTCGAAGAGCAGCTCGTCGTGAATCGTGAGGATCAGATGGGTGGAGAAGCCGCCCTCCCGCAACGCATCGTGGCAGCGCACCATCGCAAGCTTGATGATGTCAGCCGCTGTGCCCTGGATGACGGTGTTGACAGCCAAGCGCTCGCCGAGTGTGCGCACCTGATAATTACGGGCCTGCAGCTCGGGGATCTGGCGCCGGCGACCCCACAACGTCTTGACGTGGCCCTCCTGCTTGGCCGACTCGATCGTCTCGGCGATGAAGGCCGCTACACGCGGGAAGCGCTCCAGGTAGGCGTCGATGAACGCTTTGGCCTCCTCCAAGGGGATGTTGAGCCGATCCGCAAGCCCATAGTCGGAGAGTCCGTAGACGATCCCATAGTTGATCATCTTCGCCTTCGAGCGCATGCCCGGGTCGATTTCTTCGGGGCCCACCCCCCCGACCTGGAACACTTGCGAGGCCGTGGCGGTATGCACGTCCTCGCCGCGCTTGAAGATCTCGACCAGGACGGGCTCCTGAGCGATGTGCGCGAGCACGCGCAGCTCGATCTGGGAGTAGTCGGCGGAGATCAAGAGCTTCCCCTGCTCGGCCTCGAAGCAGCCCCTGATCTCGCGTCCGAGCGGCGTGCGAATCGGGACGTTCTGCATGTTGGGGTTGGTGGAGGCCAGGCGGCCCGTTTGCGCGCCCGCCTGCAGGAAGGTGGTGTGGATGCGCAAGCGCTCGTCCACCTGCTCCGGCAGCACGTCCAAGTAGGTCTTGATCAGCGTCGAGAGCTCGCGCCAGCGCTCGATACAGGGCACGATCTCATGCTCCTCGCGGATCGCCTGGAGCACGCGCGCGTCGGTGGAGAAGCCGGTCTTGCCACGGCGCTTGCGCGAGAGCCCCAGCTTGGCGAACAGGATCTCCCCCAGCTGCTGGGGAGATCCGATTGTGAACTCCTCTTCGGCGAGGTCGTAGATGCGCTGCTCGAGAGCCGCGATCTCCTCACGCACGCGAGTCGTGATCTCCTGCAGGCGCTCCACGTTGAGCCGCACGCCGAGCAGCTCCATCTCGCGCAGTACAGCCACCAGCGGCAGCTCGACGTCCTGCATCACGCCCTGCAGCCCTCGCTCGACGATCTGCTCGCGCTGCCAGGCCGCCAGCGCGCTCAGCAGCAAGGCCTCGCCCGCCAACGAGTCCTCGACGTCGGTTACTAGCCCGCGCTCTTCGCACAGCTCCGCGAAGGGGTAGCCGCGCCGCGCGGGCTCGAGCAAGTAGGCGCCGAGCAAGGTGTCGTGCACGAGCCCCGGGGGCACAGTGCCAAGCGCCTTCGCATCGTGGGCTACCACCGCGCGCTCGCCACAGGCCGCCACCACCTCAGCCGGGTCAACGCAATCGCCGACGAGCACACCGGCACGCGAAGCTCGTGCAGCAGCCTTCTTTCCCTGGACTACACCGGTGGGAGGTGGATCGGGAGTAACCGCAAAGCGCCACGGTGAGCCGACCGCGAACAGCTCGCCTTCCTCCGCCTGTGTGGGACTCACGACGACGCAAAGCTCCTCCGGCGTGGTGCCGCTTGCCGTCTTCAGGCCCACGATGTCCTCCACCGCGCCGCTACGCACTCGTCCGGTGAGGGTGAGCTCGTCCGAGGACACGGCCTTGGCCAGCTCCACCTCGCCAAGCGCCTCTTCTAGGCGACGCAACGGATCGCGCAGCTCCCAGCGACGAAACACTTCGCGTAGCTGCGAGCGGTCCGGCTCGCGCGCCGCCTCGGTCTTCAGGTCGAAGTCGACCGGCAGGTCGCGCTTGACCGTGGCCAGGCTCTTGGAGAGTCGCGCATCCTCGGCATGGTCGATCAGACTCTGCTTGCGCTTGGGGCCGCCGATGTCGCGCACGTGCGAGAGCACCCCCTCGAGCGAGCCGAAGCGCTGGATCAGCTCACTGGCGGTCTTCTCGCCAATGCCGGGGATGCCCGGAATGTTGTCGGAGGTGTCGCCCTTGAGGCCATAGAAGTCGGGGATCAGCTCGGGCGGGAGCCCGTAGCGGTCGATCACCGCCTGGCGGTCGTACAGCTTCGTCTCGGTGATGCCACGGGCGGTCGCCATCACCTGCACCAGTCCCTGCTCGTCAATCAGCTGGAACACGTCGCGATCGCCGGTCACGATCGTCACCGGCACGCTTGCTGTGCGTGCCTGCTCGGCCAGGGAGGCGATCACGTCGTCTGCCTCGTAGCCGTCCAGCTTCACGTTGCGGTAGCCGAAGGCCTCGACCAGGGGTTCCATCGCCGGCCACTGTGCCTTGAGCAGATCAGGCCGGGAGCGCCGCCCGGCCTTGTACTCGGCGAACAGCTCCGTGCGCCCGGAGCTGCCGGCGTCCCAGGCCACCATCGTGGGCTGCACACCGTGATCGGTGACGATCTTCACGAGCATCGAGGAGAAGCCGAAGATCGCATTCGTCGGCTCGCCCGTGGACGTCGCAATCGACTCAGGCAGGGCATAGAACGCCCGGTAGACCAAGCTCGGACCATCGATCAGAAACAGGCGGCGCTCCACGCTCGAGCACTTTATTAGGCGCCTCGGCCTGGAACCCGGCGAGCTTGAAGGCCGCGAGCAAATAACATGCCGGGCCGTCCGGCGACCGAGCCGACCATCCAAGGAGCCACATCCAAGTGAGCGTCACCCCCAGCGCGCAGTACCGCCTGACCATCCGCGTAAAGATCGACGAGGGGCAAAACATGCTGGGCCAGGTGACCGACATGATCGGCGAGCAGGGCGGGATGGTGGTGGCCGTGGATCTCGTCGAGGCAGACGCCGGCCACAGCCTGCGTGACATTGTCGTGGACGCCTCCAACCGCGACCACTGGAACCGCATCCTCTCCGCGATCGGCTCGCTGGCCGGGGTCGAGGTGATCGACACCACCGACCGCACGTTCCTGCTGCACGTGGGCGGCAAGATCGAACAGCACAACAAGCATCCGCTGAAGACGCGCGACGACCTCTCGATGGCCTACACACCGGGCGTGGCACGGGTGTGCACGGCAATAAAGGACGATCCCGACAAGGCCTTCCAGTACACGATCAAGCGCAACACGGTGGCGGTCGTCTCCGACGGCACAGCAGTGCTCGGGCTCGGAGATATCGGACCGGCCGCGGCGATGCCGGTGATGGAGGGCAAGGCGTGCCTGTTCAAGGAGTTCGCCGGCGTGGACGCCTTCCCGATCTGCCTCGACACCAAGGACACGGAGGAGATCGTCCGCGCGGTGAGGTTGATCGCTCCCGCCTTCGGCGGGATCAACCTCGAGGACATCTCCGCCCCGCGCTGCTTCGAGATCGAGGAGCGCCTCAAGCGCGACCTCGACATACCGGTTTTCCACGACGACCAGCACGGCACCGCCGTGGTCGTGATGGCGGCGCTGCTGAACGCGGTCAAGCTCACCGGGCGTAGCCTCGCGAACTTGAAAGTGCTCGTGATCGGCCTCGGCGCGGCGGGGGTAGCCGTCACGAAGATCCTGCTGGAGGCCGGTGTGCATGACATCATCGGAGCCGACTCGCGCGGGGCTCTCAGCACGCAGCGCGAGGACTACCTCGACGGCACGATGAGCTCGGTCAAGCGCTGGTATGCCGAGTCGACCAACCGCGAGACGCGCATCGGAGCGCCGGCTGAGGTAATCGAAGGCGCCGACCTGCTCGTCGGCCTCTCCGGCGCGCGCGCCCTGCCGGTGGAGGCACTGGCCAAGATGAACGGCGACGCGATGGTGTTCGCGATGGCCAACCCCAATCCCGAGGTGATTCCCGAGGAGGCCGCGCCCTATGTGCGCATCATGGCGACCGGGCGCTCGGACTATCCCAACCAGATCAACAACGTGCTGTGCTTCCCGGGCATCTTCCGTGGCGCGCTGGACGTGCGCGCCAAAGCGATCACCGAGGAGATGAAGATGACGGCCGCACAGGCGATCGCGGGATCGTCGACGATGCTGAGCTACGCGACGACTACATCGTCCCCTCGGTGTTCAACCGCGATGTGGCTCCCGCTGTGGCAGCCGCGGTCGCCGAGCAAGCCCGCGCGAGCGGCAATGCGCTCGCCGGCCAAGAGGTGGGCTTCGCACAGAGCGATACGCTGACTGGCATGAGCGAGCAGCGTGTGCACACCAACGGCTGACGGCAGCGACCCGGCCATGCAGGCCACGGTCATAGGAATGAGAGAAGGAGAACACCAGTGCGTGTAGCAGTCACTGGTGCGACAGGCCTTATCGGCTCGAAGCTCGTGGAGGCTCTACTGGAGCGCGGGAACGGGGTGACGGTGCTCTCGCGCGACCCCGCGCGTGCCCGAGCCCAGTTGGAGCGATCGAAGTTGGCCGCCATGCAATCTCCCCGGTCGGCCGGTGCGCTGGCAGACGAATCCGCGGGCGCGCTTCAGACCATACGCTGGGATCCCCTCTCCGAGGCAGCGCCGAAGGCCGCACTCGCAGACATAGACGCGGTGGTGCACCTGGCAGGCGAGAACGTGGCGCAACGCTGGACCACCGCAGCCAAGCGCGCCATCCGCGAGAGCCGCGTACAGGGCACCGGTCATCTCGTGCAAGGCATCGAAGCGCTCGCCGAGGGCGAGCGTCCGTGCGTGCTCGTAAGCGGCTCGGCGATCGGCTACTACGGCACGCACGGAGACGAGCCCATCGACGAGGAGACACCAGCGGGCAGCGACTTCCTCGCCCAGACGTGTGCAGCGTGGGAGATGGAGGCACAGAGGCCCGAGCGCTTCGGAATGCGCGTTGTGAGGGTACGCACGGGCGTGGTCCTGAGCCGCGAGGGAGGCGCGCTCGGCAAGATGCTGCCCCCGTTCAGGCTCGGCGTTGGTGGCCCCGTGGCGGACGGACGGCAGTACATCTCCTGGATCCACACCGATGACGTGGTGGGCATCGTGCTAGCAGCAATCGATGGAGAAGAGTGGAGCGGAGCTGTCAACGCCACCGCACCGGACCCGCAGCGCAATCGCGACTTCTCGAAGGCATTGGGACGAGTGCTTCACCGCCCCGCGCTGTTGCCCGTTCCAGGCATGGCACTGCGACTGCTGTACGGCGAGATGGCGGAGATCGTGACAGGCGGCGCTCGCGTGCTGCCCGCCAAGGCGCTTGTGCTCGGCTACGAGTTCCGCCACCCGGAGCTGGAGGGGGCGCTACGCGCAGCTCTGGGCTGACCGACCGGTTCAACCGGAAGTGCCGAACGCGCGCCAGAAGACCGGCGTGCCCGCTGTGACGCGGTCGATAGCGTAGCTGGAGAGCGTGGTTTCGCCATTCGGCTGCATCGAGTAAACGCCGAGCACCGAATGGCGGTCGCGCGTGGCGAAGAAGCGGCTGATCACAGCCTGGCGATCGTCTCCGTGGTCACCTGCGGCGCGAATCGCCGACAAGACGACGCTCATCGCCTCATAGCCATACAGCGCATAGGGTTCGCCCGCGGAGGCAAAGTGGCGCTGGTAGCCGGCGAGCACGCGCTGAGCTGAGGCGGGATAGAACCTGGTGGCAAGCACGGGTGAGCCCACGAAGGTGGCGGCCTCAGCGGCGCCGAGGTGCGCAGTGAACACCGGGCTGAGCATCGTACTCGAGGCAAGCAGCGACAGGCGTGGGTTGGCACTGTGTAGCCGGCGCGCGAGATAGGCCGCTTCGCTCGTGGCGGTCGCACTGAGGAACACCGCTTGGGCACCGCTTCCTGCGACCTTGGCAACCTCGCCGGTGAAGTTCGAGCCCGGAAGGATCGTGATCGTGTCCTGGCCCTTGACCGCTATCCCGGCTCGCCGAGCGTCTTCTGCCACGATCTGGGCCAGCGGCGCGTCGAAGGGGTCCTGGTCTGCGAGCACGTAGAGGCTGTGCACGCCGAGACGCTGCAGCAGTGCCACCTGGGTCGCCGCCTGAACTGGGTCTCCGGGCGCGATCCTTCCAAATGTGCGCTTGCCCGCGAGGTAGAAGCGTTCGGGCTCGCCCTGGCCGGCGTCCAACGATGAGGTCAAGCCCACATAAGGGCTGGCTGGGCTGACCTGCAAAATCCCCGCGGCGTTTGTGAGCGGCAGCGAGATCGCGGTGGCACCCGAGTTGAAGTCGCCCAGATAGGCGATCGTGGTGGGGTCCTGAGCTGCGGCCTTGGCATTGGCGGCAGTGACATCCGGGTCCCACTCGCCGCTTGTGGGGCTCGAGTCGTCGCGCAAGGCATAGCTGATCGTGAAGCGACCAACGCGCCCGCCAACATGTGAGAGCGCGAGCTTCTCACCGCCGACGATCTGCCGCGAGATCGTGGCAGAGGGGCCTTGGAGCGGAAGGCTCGAGTAGATCGTGAGCTGATTGCCGATGCTCGGTGACGCGGGTGAGCTCCCCACCCCCCCACAGCCCGACAATGCAGGCGCGACAGCGAGAGCGGCGACCCCGAGGCACAGCAGCCGGTGGACGCGCACCTGGCAGCTAGTCGCCGCGGCGGCCGGGGAGATAGCCGGCGAGGATCTTCAAGGAGGCACCGATGGCGATGACCAAGGTTGCAAGCATAAAGGAGTCAAAGCCCTTGGCCCCAAGGGCCCACAGCACGATCCAGATGATCAGGCCAGCGGTGACGGTGAGTACTAGTCCCATTGCGCGCGCAATCCTATAACAGGCCGTCCACGCCGGACGCTGGCCGGCCCCTGAGAGCAGCTGCCAGCTCCGCTACGACCTCCCCCACCGCCCGCGAAGGGTCGGATGACTCCCCGGCGGCGCGCACGAGCCGTGTACCCACGATCACGCCGTCGGCGCCCGCCTGGGCGGCCTGGGCTGCGTGGGCCGGAGTGGAGATGCCGAAGCCGAGCGCCACCGGCACCTCCGTACTGGCCTTCGCGTGAGCCACGATGTCCGCAAAGCGATCGGCTAGTGCGGCCCGCTCGCCCGTGGTGCCCACGACCGAGACCGTGTAGAGGAAGCCACGCGCGCGCCGACCGATCTGGGCAAGTCGCTCAGGCGGGGTCGTGGGCGCTACCAACGGCACCAATGCGATCCCTTTTGCATCGCAGGCGGCTAGTACCGCGGGGGCCTCCTCGAAGGGAAGGTCGGGCACGATCAGGCCGCTGGCGCCGGTCTGGGCGAGGCGCTCGACGAACTCCTCTGCACCGGGCGCGAAGACCATGTTGGCGTAGCACATGAGCACCACAGGGGCGCTCGGAGATAGAGCGCGCGCTACCTCGAGCACGCCCGCGATGCTCGCTCCAGCCGCCAGCGCGCGCGTGCCGGCCTCGTGGATCACAGGACCGTCGGCGAGCGGATCGGAATAGGGCACGCCCAGCTCGAGTAGATCGGCTCCAGCGCCCACGCACGCCTCCCCGATCCGGACCGACTCGGCAAGCGTGGGATAGCCACCCATCAGGTAGGGCATCAAGGCTGCCTGCTTGGCGCTCGCGGTGAATGCCTGCGCGATTCGATCGATACCCGTCGTGGCGGTGGCGCTCACTGCGCGAGCACCTCGGCGAGATCCTTGTCGCCGCGTCCGGACAGGCACACCAGGTCCAAATCGCCGTCGGACCTGGCCAAAGTCCAAGCCAGCGCATGGGCCGTCTCCAGGGCCGGGATGATGCCCTCCAGGCGCGCGACCTCACGGAAGGCCGCGAGCGCCTTACGGTCGGTGACGGCCTCATAGCGGGCGCGGCCACTGTCGCGCAGGTAGGCGTGCTGGGGTCCGGTGCCCGGGTAGTCAAGACCGGCGGAGATCGAGTAGGCCTCCACGATCTGGCCCTCCTCGTCTTGCATTACCGCGGACAAGGCCCCGTGCAGCACTCCGGCGCGACCGCCGACGGTGAGCGGGGCGCCGTGACGGGAGGTGTCGATTCCCTCGCCACCGGCCTCCACGCCGATCAGCTCGACCTGGGCGTCATCCAGGAAGGCGGTGAAGATGCCAAGCGCATTGGAACCACCGCCGACACAGGCCACGACGCGCCCGGGCAAGCGTTCCTCGCGCTCGAGGATCTGAGCGCGCGCCTCGTCTCCGATCACACGCTGCAGGTCGCGCACCAAGGCCGGGTAGGGCGCGGGGCCGACGACCGAGCCGATCACATAGTGGGTGTCTCCTACGTTTGTCACCCAGTCGCGGATCGCCGCAGACGTCGCCTCCTTCAGGGTTCGTGCGCCTGCGTCCACCGCTTGGACGTGGGCACCCAGCAATTCCATGCGCTGCACGTTGGGTGCTTGGCGGCGGGTGTCCTCGCTGCCCATGTAGATCACGCACTCGAGGTCCAGCAAGGCACACACGGTGGCTGTGGCGACACCGTGCTGGCCGGCACCGGTCTCGGCGATGATCCGCTGCTTGCCCATGCGCTTCGCCAGCAAGGCCTGCCCGAGGGCATTGTTGAGCTTGTGCGAACCGGTGTGGTTGAGATCCTCGCGCTTGAGGTATATGGAGCGGCCGAGGCGCTCGGAGAGACGTACGGCTCGGTAGAGCGGAGTCGGGCGTCCCGCGAAGTCGCGCAGCAGACCATCGAGCTGGGCCCTGTAGGCGGGATCCTCACGCGCCTGTGCCCAAGCCAGCTCGAGCTCGGTGAGCGCGGGCATCAGGGTCTCGGGGACGTACTGGCCGCCGTAGCGTCCGAAACGGTGCTCGACTGTGCTCACGTGGGCGAGCCTACCGGCGTATCGGCGCGCTCGACGGCGGCAAAGAACTCGCGCAACTTGACGGGATCCTTGCGACCGGGTGCCTGCTCGGTGCCGCTGGCCGTGTCGACGGCGTACGGATGGACCCGTTCGACGGCCTCCCCCACGTTCTCCGGCATGAGACCGCCGCTGAGGATCAGCGGAATCTTCGAGCGGCGGCCGGCAAGCAAGCCCCAGTCGAACGTCTCCCCCGTGCCGCCGCGCAAGCCCTCGCGTCCAGGTAGGACCGAGCGCGCATCGAGCAGGTGATAGTCGGTGTGAAAGCGTGAGGCGTCCTGGATGTCTGCCATACCTGATACCTGCAAAGCCTTGATCACGCGCGCACCCGTGCGGCGCGCAGTCTCACCACAGAAGGAAGGACCCTCGTCACCATGCAGTTGGAGCAATGTAAGGCCGAGCTGCTCGGCGACCCCGACGATCTCCTCCATCGAGGCGTTGACGAATACGCCGCACAACTCCACCTTGCGCCGCAGGACAGTAACGATCGTCTGGGCCTCCGCCAGCGAGCATCTGCGCGGGCTCGGCTCGTAGAAAACCATCCCGATCGCCCAAGCCCCCAAGTCGACAGCCAATTCGGCGTCGTCGAGTCGTGTGATGCCGCAGATCTTCAGTTGTGTCGGGGTGTCGGCCATAGACCCCAACGGTAGCGGTCCGACTAAGAGCTATGGCCCTCCGGTGTGCCGGGTCAACATCCGGCTGCGGACCCTACCCTTCCGGCGTATTGGTGTTTTTGATCGAGTTGGGCCTGGCGGCGAGCGTCACGCTGAGGGTCTTGTGTTCATAGGAGCCCTTGCCGGTGGCACGCAGGACCTCGACCGAGATCGTGTCGCCCAGCTTCTTGGAGCCGATCACGCCGGTCAGATCTTCGGCATTGGCGATCGCCTTACCGTCGACCGCCACGATGATGTCCCCGCCGACCGCGACCTTGCCGCCGGAGGTCTGCACTTCAAGGTTGCCGCCGCGTATGCCCGCCTTAGCCGCCGGCGTTCCGGCTTCGACCGTCTCCACGAGCGCGCCGGCTTTGACGGGCAGGTTCAGCGCGGATAGCGAGCCGTCGACCGTGAGCGTGCTCACACCGAGATAGGCGCTGCGCACCGTGCCGCCTTTCTCGAGCTGGGAGAGCTCTGACTTGGCGGTGTTGATGGGGACCGCGAAGCCAATTCCCACGCTACCGCCGCCGCTGCCACCCGTCTCGATCTGGGAGTTGATACCGATCACTTCACCCTTCTCGTTGAGAAGTGGTCCACCCGAGTTGCCCGGGTTGATCGGCGCGTCAGTCTGCAGGACGTTGTCGATCGTGAAACCGTTCGGCGCGGTGATCTCGCGCTGGAGGGCGGACACGACGCCAGTCGTGAGCGTGCGGTCCAGCCCGAATGGATTGCCGATCGCAAGCACGGGATCGCCCACCTGAGCCTTGCTGGAATCGCCCAAGGTGAGCACATGCATAGTGAGACCTTCGGTGGGGATGCGCAAGACAGCCAGGTCGTTAGAGGGATCCTTGCCCACCACTTTGGCTTCGACGGTCTTGCCGTGTTCGAAGCTGACGGTGACCTTGACCGCGTTCTCGACGACGTGGTAGTTGGTGAGGATCGTGCCATCGCTGTTGATCACGAAGCCAGATCCGGTGGCGGTGCCCTGCTGCTGGCTTTCGCCGCCGAGCCCGAACGGCGATTCGCTTTGGCGCACGATCGTGGAGGTCACGTAGGCCACGCCGGGCGCAGCCTTCTCGTAGATCTGATGGGGGGTGAGACCGCTGCTCTGCTGCGAGGCATTGGAGGGAGCGATCGGCGTGGCCTGCTGGACCACCGTGACTGTCTTCTGCGAGGAGCTGAGCCCCCCGGCGGCTGCGATGACCGCGACGACGACGCCTCCCCCGATGAGGGCTGAGACCAAGGGAATGGCGAACATGCGCTTCATTGAATGCAAGGATGATGGGTGGCGATCAACGTGGACTAAAGAGAATCATGCGGCTTTATAAATGATTGGAACCCACGATTGGAGCCCCGATCGCACCCTCCCAGTGAGCGGCCGTGTTTGGGATTGCAAGCTCTCGGCCGAGCCGGTGAACTTGGACCGAGCACTAGGTGGCAATCGAGTCTGGCAAGAGTCCGGCAAGCGCGCTTTGTGGGTCGGGCGCGCGCATCAAAGTCTCCCCGACCAAGACGGCGGCCACGCCTTCCCGCTCGAGGTCGCGCAACTGTTCGGCTGAGGCGATACCTGACTCCGAGACTATGGTCGCACCGGCAGGCATCTCGCTGAGCAGACGCGAGGTGCGGGCGACGTCCACGCTGAAGTCGCGCAGGTCCCGGTTGTTGACGCCGATCAGTCGGGCCCCAATGCTCGCAGCGGTGGCCAGCTCGTCGCTGTCGTGCACCTCCACGAGCACGTCCAAACCAAGCCCGGTGGCCGTCTCATGCAAGGAGGCCAGCGCGTCACGGTCGAGCGCCGCCACGATCAGGAGCACTGCGTCGGCGCCCGCCGCGCGAGCCTCGTACAGCTGGTAGAGGTCGACGATGAAGTCCTTGCGCAGAATCGGCAGGCCGCAGGCCACTCGGGCGGCGCGCAGGTCCTCCAAGGAACCTCCGAAGTTGGCTTCCTCGGTGAGCACCGAGAGCGCGCTCGCCCCGCCTCGCTCGTAGGCGGCGACGATGCTTGTTACCTCAGCATCCTCACGCAGGCACCCGGCCGAAGGGGAGCGGCGCTTGAACTCGGCGATCACGCCGATGCCTGGGCGGGCGAGCGCTTCGCGGAAACCTCTCGTGGGCATATCCAACGACCGTTCTTGGAGGTCCTCGAACGGCACTGCCCGCTTGCGCCGGAGTACCTCCGTGCGTGCTTCATCGAGGATGCGCGCGAGCACGCTCATCCGGCAACCTGCTCCGAGGCATGCCGATGGCTGGCCTGGATGTAGCGTTCGAGCGCCGCCGCTGCTGCGCCGGACTCGATCGCCGCACGGGCGGCCTGCACTCCGCTTGCGATGCTGTCGGCCGCCTCCGCCGCATAGATGGCGGCACCGGCGTTGATCAAGACCAGGTCAGCGTGGGCACCCTGCTCCCCTGCGAGCACGGCCTGCGTGACCTTCGCGTTCTCCAGCGGCGAGCCGCCTCCAAGCAATGGATCGGACGGGTCAGCCTGCGGGAGACCGACATCCTGGGGAGTGAGCGTGTAGCGGGTGAGATGCTCGCCGTTGACCTCGATCACCTGGGTGGCAGCGGAGGTGGACACCTCGTCGAGCCCGTCCTCGCCGGTTACGACCAAGGCGCGCTCCACCCCCAGACGCACCAAAGCCCCGGCGATCCTCTCCAGGAAGGAGGCATCCGCCACGCCGATCAGCTGGCGCGTAGCCCCGGCCGGGTTGGTGAGTGGGCCGAGTAGGTTGAAAATGGTTCGCACCGCCAACTCGCGCCTGACTGGGATTACGAAGCGCGTAGCTTGGTGATGGGCGGGCGCGAACATGAAGCCGAAGCCCGCCTCCGCTATGCACTGCGCCACAGCCTCGGGGCCGAGGTCGATGCGCGCACCCAATGCCTCCAACAGGTCGGCCGAGCCCGAGGAGCTGGTGGCGGAGCGGTTGCCGTGCTTTGCCACGGCACAGCCTGCTCCCGCCGCTACAAGCGCGGCGGCAGTGGAGACGTTGAACGTACGCCGGCCACCGCCGGTGCCGGCCGTGTCGAGCAGGTCGTGGCGCTCACTGGGCACATGGGCCGCCAGGTCGCGCATCGTGCCGGCGAGCCCGGCCAACTCGTCGACCGTCTCCCCCTTCGTGCGCAAAGCGATCAGGAATGCGGCTATTTGGGTCTCGGAGGACTCGCCATGCATGATCTCCGAGAGCACCTCGGACGTCTCCTGCGAGCTGAGGTCGCGGCGCGAGGAAAGCGCGTCGATCGCGCTTGTGAGAATCGGATTGGGCATCTCAGACCGGCGCGAGCTTGGGGTTGAGAAAGTTGGCCAGCAACTGCATGCCTTCGTCGGTGAGGACCGACTCGGGATGGAACTGGACCCCCTCGGCGGGCAGTTCCCGGTGGCGCAAGGCCATCAGCACACCGCCACCGTGAGCAGAGGCCTCCAGGCAGTCCGGCAAGTCCTCCGCCACCACGAGCGAGTGGTAGCGCCCGACCGTGAGCGGCGAGGAGAGCCCCGCGAAGATCGTGCGGCCGTCGTGCTCGATCGTGGTTGCCTTGCCATGGATGGGGGCATGCAGTTGCACGCTCCCCCCGAACGCTTGGGCCATCGACTGGTGACCCAAGCACACCCCGAGCGTGGGAATGCCCGCTTCGGGCAGCCGCCTGGCCACCTCCAAGGAGATACCTGCCTCGTTCGGAGTGCATGGGCCCGGCGAGATCACGCAGCGCTCGTAGCCGTCGTCCAAGAGCCCGTCCACCGTGGCTCTGTCGTTGCGCACTGCAAACACCTCGGCGCCCAACTCGCCTAGATATTGGACGAGGTTGTAGGTGAACGAGTCGTAGTTATCGATGACCAGGACCCTCATTGCTATGCCCAGTCCGTTTGCTCGCACGCAAGCTCGACGGCTCGCAGGACCGCCTTGCTCTTGTTCACCGACTCCTCGTACTCATAGGCCGGCTGGGCATCGGCGACCGTTCCGCCACCTGCCTGCACGTGGGCGACACCATCCTTGACTACGACCGTGCGGATGTGGATCGCGGTGTCGAGATCGCCCGTATAGCTGAGATAGCCAATCGCGCCGCCGTATCCCCCACGCTTGGTGGACTCCAGCTCGTCGATGATCTGCATGGCGCGCACCTTGGGCGCGCCGGAGAGGGTACCCGCGGGGAGCACCGAGCGCAACGCATCCATCGCCCCCACGTCCTCGCGCAGGGTGCCCGAAACCGAAGAGACGATGTGCATGACGTGGCTGTAGGTCTCGACCTCCATCAGCTCGTCCACGACGACGCTGCCGTACTCGCACACGCGACCCAGGTCGTTGCGACCGAGATCCACGAGCATCACATGCTCGGCGCGCTCCTTCTCATCCGCGAGCAGGTCGCCCGCGATGCGGCGGTCCTCTTCGGGACTGGCCCCGCGCGGGCGCGTACCGGCGATCGGGCGCGTGGAGACGTGACGGCCCGTCACGGTCAGCAAGGGCTCGGGGCTAGCGCCTGCGACCTGGAAGTCGCCGAAGTCCAGGAAGTACATGTAAGGACTCGGGTTGACGGTACGCAAGCCCCTGTATATGGAGAACGCCTCTACCGGCACCTCCGCGGACCAGCGCTGCGACGGCACGACTTGGAACGCATCGCCGGCATATATGTACTTCACGATCCGCTCCACCATCGCTTCGAAGCGCTCCTGGGACATGTTCGACTCGAAGCATGGGGCTGGGCATACGTCCTCAGCCACTCCAGCCGCAACAAAATCGGCGTGCTCGATACCGCCCGGACCGCCCGCGTCCGTAGTTTCCGCGCCGCGCCGAGTCGCTCGGCGAGCACTCGGCGGGACCGGTCCAGCGAGGCACGCGCGCACTTCGGCGATCGTGCGAGCTGCCGCCTCCCGGGCCAGCTCCAGGTCCGGCTCGGCATCGAGGTCGGCGTTCGCGAGGATCGTGATCGTGTGTTTGAGGTGATCGAACGCCACCAAAGCATCGGTGAGCATCAGGGCCATGTCGGGCAGACCGAGCATGTCCGAATTGGGCTCGCCAAGCGGCTCGACGGTGCGCACCAGGTCATAGCCGAAGAAGCCAACGGCACCGCCCGTGAAAGGTGGTCCACCGTCGGGTGACGGCACCTGGCGCAGGTTCGCGACCGCTGCCGCCGCCAGTGCATAGGGATCGCCTGGGTCGCCAAGCGACCAGCGCAAGACCGAGCGCGGGCGAAACCCGATGAACGAATAGCGACCCATGCGCTGGCCTTGCTCGGCCGACTCCAGCAGGAATGCCGGCTCGCCAGGCGCGAGCGCGCGCAGCTTCAAGAACGCTGATACTGGCGTCTCGCAGTCGGCGATGAACGTCTCCCGCAGGGGGACCAGGTTGTGGGCACTGGCTGCCTCCGGCACCGCGGCGCTACCGGCTGCGCTCATCGAGCACCCCCTCCGCGTCGGACAGCGCGAGACCACGGCTGTGAAGCAAGACGAGCAGGTGGTAGAGCAGGTCGGCAGCCTCTTCCCCAACGCGCTCGTCGCTCTCCTCGCGAGCGGCGCGAGCTACCTCCTCGGCCTCCTCCATCACCTTCTCGCCGATGCGCCGAGGATCATCGAGCAATTCAACCGTGTAAGAGCCCTCCGGGCGCTCGCTCGCACGCCCGCGCAAGGTGCGCTCCAGGCCGGGCAAGGTCTCGTGCGGCGCACCGTCCTCCAGCTCTCCGCGATAAAAGCAGGTGCGCTCGCCTGTATGGCATGCCGGACCGGCCGGCTCCACGAGCGCCAGCAATGAGTCGCCGTCGCAGTCCACCCGCAAGGCACGGACCGTCTGTGTGTTGCCGCTGGTGGCGCCCTTGTGCCACAGCTCCTGGCGCGAGCGACTCCACAGGTGCAACTCACCGGTGGCACGGGTTCGCTCGAGCGCAAGCTCGTTCATGTAGGCGAGCGTGAGTACCTCGCCCGTGATCCAATCCTGCACGATGCATGGCACCAAGCCACGCTCGTCATAGACGAGAAGCTCCTCCACGGGGGCCTCCACAGGTGTATTCATCCACCGGATTGTAGGTTGCACGACAACTATGGCCTCATTGCTGGATCGCAAGCTGATCGTGGTGACGGGCAAGGGCGGCACCGGCAAGACGACGGTGGCGTGCGCGCTTGGCCTGCTCGGAGCTCGCGGCGGGCGGCGCACGATCGTGGTCGAGCTGGGTGACCAATACCGCCTGCCGGCCCTATTCGGGTCCACCGAGACGCCCGAGTCTGGAGTGGAGATCTCTCTGGAGGAGAATCTTTGGAGCATTTCGATGGATCCCGACAAGGCGCTGATCGCATGGCTACAGAGGCTCACCGGTCGCATCTCCGCGCGACTGCTCGCCTCCAGCAGCACGTTCCACTACTTCGCCGCGGCTGCCCCTGGCGCCAAGGAGCTCGTGAGCATGGTCAAGGTGCGCGAACTCTGCGAAGCAGCGCAGGGCAATGAAACACGAGGTGCCAGCCGGCGGCCCGGTCAAGCTGGGGAGCGTGGCTATGACCTGGTGGTGCTCGACGCACCCGCCACCGGCCACGCGCTCGCGATGCTGCGCTCCCCACAGACGTTCGCCGCGATCGTGCGTTTGGGTCCTCTGGCCGAGCAGGCGCGAGAGGTGCGGGGGTTGCTCGCAGACCCGAGCCGCTGCGCCTATATAGCGGTGGCGCAGGGAACGGATATGGCTGTGACCGAGACGCTGGAGCTCGAGGAAGGATTGCGCCGACATCTCGACCGCGGTCTCGACGCGGTCGTGGTGAACGGGACAATGCCGCGGCGCTTTACTCGCGAGGAGCTGGGACGGATATCGGCAGCCACCGACCGATCCTCCGCCGAGGACTCGGTAGGCGGATCGAACGAAGACATCAGCCGACGCGGAAACGGCGGCTCATGTAACGAGCCGGACAAGAACCGGGCGCTTGCGAGCTCCGCAGGCCGGATGGCGCATGCCGTGTACGAGCGCACACGCCTACAGCAGGGTCAGATCGCACGCCTGCGCCGGCAGCGCTTTGCACAGGGTAATCGGCCTCGGATTACCACAATCCCTTTCATCTTTACGCGCGAGCTCGACCTCGCGACAGTTCGCCGCATATCGACGGGGCTCGAGCGCAAGCTGTAGCTCAGGTGATCCCGAGCCTGTCGAGCAGCCCCTCGTCGCCGCGCCAGTCGCGTCGCACCCGCACCGACAGATCGAGGTGGACTTGGCACTGGAGCTCGCGTTCGATCTCCTTACGAGCAGCAGTGCCTATCGCCTTGATCATGCGCCCACCGCCACCAACGACGATCCCCTTCTGGGACTCACTCTCCACCCATATCAACGCCCGCACACGGACCAGGCCCTCGCGCGGACGCTCCACCTCTTCGACGATCGTCTCGAGCGCGTGGGGAAGCTCCTGAAAGGTACGTCTGATGGCCGCCTCGCGCACGAGCTCGGCGAGCAGTATCCCCAAGGGCTGATCTGAGACCGCCTCCGGCGGGAACATGAACGGCCCGTCCGGCATCAGCTCGGCCAGGTGCTCGACGAGCGCTGCCACCCCCTTGCCGGTGCGCGCGGAGATAGGGAAGATCTCCTCGCCGACATCGAGCTCTGCGGCCGAGGCGAGTACCGCGACCGTGCCGGCTCGGTCCAGACGGTCCACCTTGTTGACCGCAATGGCTACCGGTGCGCTTGCGGCGGCAAGCGCCTGCGCGATATAGCGATCACCGGGCCCCACACCCTGCTCGCCATTGAGCACGAGCAAGGCGGCATCCGAGCCCTCCAGCTCCTCGCGCACGCGGCCGGCCATGCGCTCGGTAAGAGCATCGCGGGGACGCTGCACTCCCGGTAGGTCGACGAGCACCAGCTGGCGCTCAGCGTCGGTCAGTACACCGCGGATCGCCCGTCGCGTGGTCTGCGGGCGGTCGGAGACGATCGCCACCTTTCCACCCACGATCGCGTTGACAAGCGTAGACTTGCCGACGTTAGGCCGCCCCGCCAGGGCCACGAAGCCGCTCTTCGTCATACGCTCCCCCAGCGCAGGATCTCGGCTTGCAAGGCGAGCATCTCTCCGTCATCGGTCTCGTGGTCCATGCCTACCAAGTGCAGCGTCCCGTGCACGATCGCCTCGCTCACGTCGCGGGTGTGCGCGGGACAGATCACGATGTCGCCCAGCTCGCGTGGGACACCCTCTCCGGCCACGTCGCGCTCGGCGCCATCGACCGGGAAAGAGAGCACGTCGGTCGGGGCATCCTTGCCACGATGCTCACCGTTCAGCTGCGCGATGCGCTCAGCCCCCACGAACTCGACGGCGAGGTGCCCATCCGCGACGGCGGCCGATGCAAGCGCGAGCAAGCACAGGCGCTCAACCTCGCATTGCGGGAGCGGACCTGAGAGCAGCTCAGAGCCGAAGACCTCAATCTCGAACATCGACCCGCGATCTAGGGATCTCAAGCTCGGCGCTCAGCCGGGCGCAGCTCCGGCGCCTCGCGTCGGGAGTGCTCGTCATAAGCCTCGACGATCCGCTGCACGAGCTTGTGACGAACCACGTCCTCCCCGCCGAAACGCACGAACTCGATGCCCTCTATCTGCTCGAGCACCTCACCCACCACGACCAGGCCTGAGCGTTGCTCACGGGGGAGATCGACCTGGGTGATGTCGCCCGTGACGACCATCTTCGAGCCGAACCCCAGCCGTGTGAGAAACATCTTCATCTGCTCGGGGGTCGTGTTCTGAGCCTCGTCGAGGATCACGAACGAATCGTTGAGCGTACGTCCGCGCATGAACGCAAGCGGCGCGATCTCGATTACGCCCCGCTCGAGGTGCTGAGAGACCTTCTCAGGGTCGAGCATGTCATGCAAGGCGTCAAACAGGGGCCTGAGGTAGGGGTCGACCTTCGCCATCAAATCCCCCGGCAGGAAGCCGAGCCGCTCGCCCGCCTCAACCGCGGGGCGGGTGAGAATGATGCGATTGACTTCGTGGCGCGATAGCGCGGCGGCGGCCATCGCGACGGCCAGAAACGTCTTGCCGGTACCAGCCGGGCCCACGCCAAAGGTGACCGTGCTGGAGCGGATCGAGTCGACATAGCGCTTCTGGTTGACTGTCTTGGGCGCCACGCTCAGGCTGCGATGCCTCCACACGATGTCCTCCAGCACGCGCGCTGGCGATTCGTGCGCATCCAGGGCGCCCGTCACCGCGGCGATCGTTCCGGGCGCGATCTCATGGCCGCGGGCGATCAGCTCCGAGAGCTCGTGCACGACGCGCTCGCCCGCATGGGTCTCCTCCTCGGAGCCCTCGAGTGTGAGCAGGTTGCCGCGCAGGAAAACCTTGCACTGCAAGTGACCCTCCAATGCGCGCAACACTGCGTCCTGACTTCCCGCCAACTCGGCGGCGACGTCGTTGGGTAGCTCGATCTGGGTCCTCATTGGCCGCGCGGGAGGCTCCAACGCCGAACACGAGCGCGTGGGATGGCTCTCATCGGCACGTGCCCATCTTCATCCGCCCAGCGCCGCCTTTACGAGTCCTGAGACCCGCTTGCCGTCCGCACGTCCATCTACGGCCGCCATCGCGCTCTTCATCGCCATCCCCATGTCCTTCGGCGACTGCGCGCCACTGTCCTCGAGCGCGCGCTCGACGATCGCCTGCAACTCTTGCTCTGAGAGCTCCGCCGGCAGGTAGCCGCGGATCAAATCCCCCTCGGCCTCCTCGCCCGCGGCAAGGTCCTCACGCCCGCCCTCACGGAATGCCCTGGCCGCCTCCAGGCGCCGCTTGCGCTCGCGGCGCAGGACTGCAAGCTCGTCCTCCGAGCCTTCCTTGGACGCCTTCTGGAGCTCGGACAGGATCATGCGCAGGGCGCCCACGCGCTGCTTCTCACCGGCGCGCATCGCGCTGTTCAAGTCGAGCTTGACCTCGTCGAGGATTGCCATCGTCAGCTCAGGATACGCCGACGCGACGAGACTTTTGTGTCGATCCATCGCTTTCGACTCAGGGGCCAGGCGTCGCCATGTCGGGGCGATCGTCAGAATGGGACCGTGAGCGCTTCCCTGTATGCCGACGCACTGGCTCCGTTCCTCGCGGAAGCTGACCGGCTGAGACCACAGGACAGCGAGGTGTTCGACGCCCACACCCATCTCGGGCTCGACGAGGACGGCCGCTCGCTCGACCTGGAGACATTGCTCTCCCAGCTGGACGCTGCGGGAGCGCGCAGGGCGTGCGTGTTTCCCCTGCATGACCCCGAGCGCAAGCCCTCCTACAGCGTCCCCAACGACCGCGTCCTCGGGTGGGCCAGCGAAAGCGAAGAACGTCTGATCCCCTTCTGCCGGCTCGATCCGGCGGAAGCACCCGTGACAGAGGGTGAGCGTTGCATCGCGAAGGGCGCGCGCGGGATCAAGCTGCATCCACGCGCCCAGGCATTTGCGTTCGATGGCCCTGAGATGGACGGCATCTTCACGCTCGCCGAAGAAGCGAAGGTACCGATCCTGATCCACGCGGGACGCGGGATGCCGCCGATCGCCGATGGCTTGGCCGACCTCGCGCTGCGCCACTCCGAGGTTGTCCTGATCCTCGCGCACGCGGCGATCTGTGACCAGGGAATCCTCACCTCGCGGCTGGCCGACCATCCGGGCGTGCTCTATGACACGTCCTGCTTTTTCCCGTTCGATCTGATCGAGCTGTTCGCGCGCGTGCCCGCCGAGCGAGTTGTATTTGCCTCCGACCCCCCTTATGGGCTCAGCGCCAGCGGCCTATATATGGCGCTGCGAGTCGCTTCCCACGTGGGACTTGACAGCCAAGCCATGCAGGCCGTCATCGGCGAGACGATGGGGGGATTGGTCGACGGTCGCGGACTGCTGCCAACCTCCTCCCCACGCGGCTCCAGCCGGCTCACGCTACCAGGCCGCCTGGCGCGCGCCTACGGCTACGCAAGTCTTGCCGGGCCGGCCCTGTTCGCCGGCGCGACCGAGCAAGCACAGGGAATGCTCGACCTGGCGATCGCCGTGTGTCGCGACCCTAATCCGGGAGAGAGCGGCGAGGCCCTCGACGCGATCGGCGCAGCATTGATCGCAGCCCGCGCGTTGCTGGGCACCGAGGACGGCGTACGTCCCGCGATCGACTTGCTGTTCAGGGCAGTGGCACGTGCCGCGACTGAGCCGAAGTCAGCCACAGGGCAGCCCACTCCCCCCGCTCCCGACGCGCTCGCTCGCGCAGGCCAAGTCCTCTAGCGAACGCCTGGGCGACCTCGTCTGCCTGCTCACACAGCAGTCCACTCGCAATTAGATCGAAACGCCTTGGCGCGCCGACCGAGTCAAAGGGCGGCATCGTCTCGGCCAATTCGAGCAGCAAGGGCCTCAGCAAGTTAGCAAGCACGATCGGTGCCGCTGCACCATCGACGTCTGGGAGCGCATCGTGACGCAAGTCGAAGCGGCGAGCCTCGATCTGGACATCGTTGCGAACCGCATTGTCGGCGATCGCGGCAACGCTCTCGCGATCATTGTCGAGTGCAAGCACCGGACCGTGGCCCATCTTGCAGGCCGCAATCGCAAGCACGCCAGAGCCCGAGCCGACGTCGATCACAGCACCACGCACACCCTCGGCGGCAAGATCCAGGAGCAACTCCAGGCACAAACGAGTGGTGGCATGGGAGCCAGTGCCGAAGGCTTGCGCCGGATCGATGACAATCTCATGGACGTGCGCCTGCTCAGACGGAGGCTCCCAGGGCGGGCGTACGCGCAGCGCAGGCACTTGGCCATCTCGTGCCTCGGCGCTCTGAGCCTCGACCAGGACAGGACGGTGAAATTGCCTCCAGCGCTCGGACCAATCGTCCGGCACTTCGCTGGTCGAGATCTCAACTAGTGCACCTGCCGCGGCGGCCTGCAGGTCCGGCAGGTCGGGCAACTCTCCGGGGGCGCCATAGACTGCATATTCGACCATCCCCGCTCCCCCGTCGGCGCTCGGCAGCTCGACTTCCTCGACTCCGTCGGGAGCGAGCTCGAGCAGGTCGGCGAGTACGCGCTCGGACTCGGCACGCCTCACACGCAACGCAAGGCGAATCATGCGAACGCCCCGCAGACTCGAGGACCGATCACGCGGCGTGGTGGCGCAGCACCCGGCGCAACTTGGCCAGCACCGACTCGTCCGAGCGCAGATTTTCCTCGGTGAGGGTCTCGCTCAACTGATCGAGCAACTCGCGCTGCTCGGCGCTGAGACGTCGCGGAATTACGACGTTGACCACAACGCGCAGGTCGCCGCGACGGCCGCTACGCAATGAGGGCATTCCTTGGGCTCGAACTGTGAGCACCTCGCCTGGTTGGGTTCCCGCCGGCACCTGTAGCGAAGTCGATCCCTCCAGCAGCGGAACCTCGAGCGTGGCGCCGAGCGCGGCGAGCGGGGCGGGGACGTCGAGGGCAGTAACGAGATCCTCGCCTTCACGAACGAAGCGCTCGTCGGGGCGAACCCGCACGAGTACGTACAGATCTCCAGGGGAAGCGCCCCGTTCACCGGCGTGGCCCCGGCCACTGATGCGGATGCGCTGGCCATCGTCGATGCCAGCAGGCACGGTGACCTGCTCGCTGCGCTTGACCGCCTTTTGACCGCGTCCGCGACACTCTCCACAGGGATTGGTGGGCAGCCTGCCATCCCCGTGACACGCTTCGCAGATAGTCGTACGCATCATTTGACCGAAAGGGGTGCGTACCACGCTCTGCACCTGGCCAGCGCCGTTGCAGCGTGCGCAACGCTCGATCGGGGTACCGGGCTCGGCACCGTTGCCGTGACAATGCTCGCAGCGATCGATCGCCTCGAAGGCGACATCGACCACGCTGCCGACGGAGGCTTCGAGCAAAGACATCTCGACGGCCACGGCGATATCCCCGCCGAGCGCCGACCCCGAGCCTCCCGCGAACGGGCTGCCAGAGCCGAAGAACGCGTTGAACAGATCTCCGATAGAGCCGAAGCCGTCGAAGTTGGGGGCATAGCCCCCCGAACGCAGGCCATCGTGGCCATAGCGATCATAGGTGGCACGACGCTCTGGGTCTGAGAGGATCTCGTACGCCTCAGCGGCCTCCTTGAACTTCTCCTCGGCCTCGGGATCATGTGCGTTTACGTCAGGATGCAGTTCACGGGCGAGCCGACGAAAAGCCTTCTTGACGTCCTGCTCGCCCGCGTCGCGCTGGACGCCAAGCACCTCATAGGGGTCACGGGGTGTGGTGGCGCTCATCGAGTCATCGTCCTCATCGGGTTACCACTATCGGGCCGCCGGGCCGTCAACGCTCGGCATAGGCGTCTTCGACAAAGCGTGAGAGCTCGTGCGCGGCCTCGCGTACCGTGGCGATCGCGCCCGCATAGTCCATGTGCACCGGCCCGATCACCGACACCGCGCCGAGCTTGCGCCGGGCAAGACCGTAGCCGGCTGCAACCAGCGCGAGCGAACGCATCGCGGGGATCTCGTTCTCACTGCCGATGCGTACATACACATCGGACTCGCCCAACGCGGTGCGCAGCACGCTCAGGAGCGCCACCCGGCGCTCGAGCAGGCTCATCAGCTCGTTGATCTGCGTGATGTCCTCGATGCCAGGATTCGAGAGCAGATGCGCGGTGCCGTCCACGTAGAGCGTTTCCTCGGTCTCATAGGAAAGGCCACCGAAGGCTGGTGCCAATTGATCGACGAAAGCTCGCTCGCTCATGCCCAAGCTCAGGTCCTCCAAACGCTTTGAGAGCATGCGTGCGCCGAGACCGAAGCCCACGAGCCGCTCATTTAGGTATTCGCCGGCCCAGGCCACCAATCCTTGATCGACCGGAGCGTCGAAGGTGGTGAGCAGCTTGGAGACCCCACCCGTCGATGTGATCACGACCACCACCACGACCTGCGGTTGGAGCGCCAGCACCTCGACGTGGCGAATCGTGGCCGCATTGAGCGAAGGCGCCGAGACAATCGCCAGCAGGCTCGTTACCTGCGAGATGGCAACGCTCGTTACGCGCATCGCCTCCTCGACCTCACGGCGCGTCAGCGACAGGGCAAGCGACGGGCTTGAGGCCAGACCCTCGCCTGTACCGAGCATCCTGTCGACCACATAGCGATGTCCGGCCTCGGTGGGCACACGCCCCGCTGAGGTGTGCGGGTGGGCGAGCAAGTCGTGCTCCTCGAGTAGGGCGAGCTCGTTGCGCACTGTGGATGGGCCGCAATCGAGACTGGGATCAGCCGCGATCCGCTTGGAAGCCACAGGCTGGCCGCTGTCCAGATAATCCTCCACAACCCTGCGGAGGATCAGCTCCTGTCGGGGAGTCAGCATGGGCATGATTGTAGGTGCCATTCGCACAGCCGAACCGGAGTCTGGCTGTGCGGTTCAGGCGCGATGCGGCGCGTCGGCCACGCTGCGAGGCTGGCGGCCCATCTGTGAACGCCATCCGGGCACAAGCTCAGATCTGCAACTCGGCCTCAGCGTTGCGGATGATCTGGTTGCCCGCCTGTTCGGCAACCGTATCCACGATCGCGCGGCCATCACTCGACTCGCGCACGGTGCCAGTCACCACCACCTCCTGCTCGGGCACACCCATCCCGCGGAACTGGACGGACAGCCGCTTCAATGCCGCCGGACCTCCGGCGGCCTCTGTCTGAGCCCGCGCGACCTGCGCCATGGACCACAGTCCATGCAGGATGCGCCCGGGCAAGCCGACGGCTCGTGCGAACTCCTCGTCGATGTGGATGGGATTGAAATCGCCAGAAGCACCGGCGTAGCGGTTGGTGAGGTACTTGTCGGGAGTGACCCGTACCTCGGGGATCTGGGCTCCTTGTGTCAGTTGGGCCATGACTCAGACTCCTCGGACGATGTTGGTCCAGGTTCCACGGCAGACCTGTTCGCCGCGCTGGTTTACGGAGACGGACTCGAACACGTAGTAGCCGCGGCCATCGCGTTCTGAGATGTCCTTGACGGACGCAGTGGTTGTGATCTCATCGCCCGCCACGACGAGCGGTCCCCACTCGAACTCCTGGCCACCGTGGACCATCATCGCGAAGTTCATTTCCACGTCGGGGTCGAACAGCGAGGGAGCCACCGAGGGAGAGCTATAGACGACCGCGAACATAGGTGGAGCGACCACGTCGGCGTAGCCGGCGTCGCGCGCCGCTTTCTCATCTAGATGGAGCGGATTGGTCTCACCGACCGCGCGGGCGTACTCCTTGATCTTCTCTCGACCCACCGCATATGTGGTGGGCTCGTAGGTCTTTCCGATCGCTTTGGTGTTGACTGGCACCGGGAGGGCTCCTTGTGGACTGGGAGGATGAAGGACTCGTGCTCGAGCCCCACGCGCCTGCTGGCGGAAGCTGCGGCGGGCAGTTTACGACCCTTAAATGCAAAAAGGCGCCCCGGGCGCCAAACGGCGGGATGTCGACGTCGACATCCCGCCGCGCTACAGGACCGAGCGTGGCCTGGACGCCGTCAGAAGACGAGGTCGTCCTCGATGCCGGACCCGACGCCGACGAGCTCGCGATCAGCGCCGTTCTCGGCGCTATCCGTGGAGTCCGCGTGATCGGGAAAGCCGTCCGGGCCGCCATGCTCACCGCGACCATCGAGGAATTGGACGCTCTCTGCGACGATCTCGACTGCTTGTCGCTTGCCGCCCTCGGGAGTCTCCCACTCGCTCCAATTGAGACGTCCGTCTACGGCGATACGACGGCCGCGGCTCATGTAGCGGTGGACGGACTCACCGGCCGGGCCGAACACGCTGACATTGAAGAAGTTGGGCTTCTCCGTATATTCCCCGTCGGGGCTTTTGCGGATGCCGTTACAGGCGACACGCAGGCCACAGACGGTCGAGCCAGAGGGCAAGGCCCGCAACTCGGGGTCGCTGGTGAGACGGCCAATCAGGACTACGCGATTGATGTTCGAGTAGGACATGGTGTTCTCCTTTGCTGGTGGCTCACCCCACAGCTAGAAGGTAGGCAACGCTTGGGACGATTTTTGGCACGGGAGGGCCAAAACCCCGTCTTAGCCCTAATTGGCGGGCAGAATTAGTTGCGCCCTGCTCCCTATGCGTCCCCGACGCCTGCAAAGCACCGGGCTCGATGCCGACACGACGTCCACCGCGGTCTCACTGACCAAGCCCGAAGCGACGTTCATACTCCTCATCGGGATTCGATGCTCGGCAGGAGTCCTTCCAGCGGCACCACCACGATCTGCTCGCTGGCCCGCGCCTGATCGATTGCCCGCTCGAGCGCCCTTTCGACGCGACCGGGCGCCAGGTAGAGCACACCTGCAACCGAGGAGCAGCGTGCCCAGGCTCGACAGATGTGCGCCAATCGTCGAGGGGCCTTGACCGTGAGCTCGACCTCGACGGCCACCGGCAGACAACCTGCGTCGTTTGGCAGCAGAACGAGGTCGGGGTGATGCTTGCGGCTGGCATCCGCTCCAGCGAAGTCGAGAACGGCACTCGCAAGCGGATGCCCGAGGTCGCGCTCGTCGCGTCGCAGCTCTCGCTCCCCGATGAGCCGGTGATCGGGGTAGCAACGCTCGAGCGCAGCGGCCGCCATGGCACACACGCTCAGATGCTCGGCACCCCCTGCAGAGACCCGACATGGATCGATTCCGTGGGCACCACAGGCCCGCAGGCCGGCTCGCGTGACCGTGAACAGGGCGGGAGTGTCTATCAGCGGGCGCTCCTTGGCAATCAGGCCATGGCGTCTGGCCGCCGATAGGCGAGCGCGCGCTGAGGCCAGTGTGATGTCGAGCCGCAGCGCGAGCGCCTCGGCTGTGACAGCTCCGAGCGAGGCAGCCCAGCAAAGAATGTCGATTTGCTCACGCGTTGGTGGGCGAACTGACTGGCGCATGACAATCTCCTTCTAGTCGGGATTTGTTGTCGTTGGATGGTTGACGTGCTGCTCGAGGCACCAAGTCCGGGGCAGGCGGCGAGGCCGATTCCAGCGCTCATGAGCGGATGCGGCGATCTCGCGCCTGAGCGGCCAAGCGCGAACGCAGCCGCGCGAGGACGGGCTCGCGGGATTGGGACGTAGCCGAGGAGAAGACGTGCATGACCTGCGGCGGGTTCCCGCAACTCAGCTCGATCGCGGCAGCCCAGCCTGGCGACAGTGAACGGATCTTCTCGGGAGGCAGCTGCGGAGCACTCGAGCGGGTCCGCGTCCAGCGCCCGTTGTCGCTGTGCGAGGTTCGCCATACCCCCCGGCTGCCACCCAGCCGTGAAACCAGCTCGGCGGACTCCGGCACGACCTGGCGGTGGGCGATCAGCGAGGAGAGGTTGCCGAGCACCTGCTCGAACAGCTGGCGATGGCCCTCGACGCGCAGATCTGAGAGCTCCTGAGTGCCCAACAGGAGGTTGATTCCCGCCGAGCGTGCCCTCCCGAACAGATTCACCACGCGCTCGCAGGAGATCGCGGCAAACTCGTCGATCACCACGACCGTCGGAACCGGCGAGCTCTGCAGCGCAGCCATGGTGGTTTGCAGGTCCTGCACGATCGCCGCACCCAACATGTGGGCCAACAGCGGCCAAGCGTCCGCCTCCAGCGCGAAGTAGACGATCGCCCGTCGCCGGATTGCGCCCAGCAGGTCGAATGCGGAGGCGCCGGGCGTGGCCGGATCGAGCCATGGCGCCACGTCTGACTCAGCCATGATCGCAAGCCGGTCACGCACGCCACCTAGATCGGCGCATGCACGTGGGGTCAGCGAACCGAGGTATTCACGGGTGACGCGAGACTGGTCCTCGGGCAATCTCCTCGACAACACCTCAAGTCTCGAGGGATCGAGCAGCTGGACGAGCCCGCGCAGGCTTACCGTCTCGCCGGTGCCACGCAGGGCGCGTACCGCGTGACCGAGGTAGCGCTGGGCTTGGCGCTGGTAGTGAGGCTCGGTGAACCGCTCACCTGCGAGCGCCTTGTCGGCGATCTCGCTCGCGGCACCATGGGCGAGAGGGTTGTAGACCAATGGTCCGCGAGGCGTCCATTCCAGGAACGGGCGCCCGCTCCGGCGGGCCGCTTCGACAAGTTGCTCGCGCATGCGTGGGTCGCCCTTTGGGTCGAGCGCCACGGCCGCCAGCCCGGCATCGACAGCCCGGCTGGCAAGCCAGGCCTCCGTCACCGTCTTGCCAGAGCCGGTGGCGCCTACGATCAGCGTGTGCCGGCCCCCGTCGGTAGCACCGAAGGGAATCGAAACACGCTCACGACCCAAGGTGCGCCCAACGCACATACGGTCCCGACGCAATGCCAATCCTGCGGGGGGACGATGGCGCTCGAGGGCGACATTGGTGAGCGTATGCGTCATTCCCAGCAGACTGCAACGCTCAGAGGCAGCCTCGGCCAGATCGCCGCCCGCGATCAGGTCTTCGCAATGCCAGCGACGTCCACGAACTGCGGCGCACAAGGCTGCGGTGTCCAGTGTGAACGCCCAACCGGGGAGCGCACCACGAATCAGCACGGGCGGCACAAGCGCCACCGCCGCCCAAGTCCAGTGCAGACGCCGGTAGCGGATGAGACGCGCAGCAAGCATCCCACCAGCGAGGCCGATCAGGATGTGAAGCGTTGTTGATGCCAGCCAGTCGACCAGCTCTATCGGCGGAGCCAAAGGGTTGATCGTGGTGAGCTCGTTGGTGTGGCGAGACGACGGCATGAGCCGCTCCTTTCGACGGACCGGCGGCGCCGGCCACGATGGTTGATGAGAAAGCGGCAACCCAAGGGCTTGCCGCCGCATGCCATGCGGGCCTGAGCAAGCCAAGCCCGGGCAGCGATCAGCTGGGCCATCACTCAGTCGGCCCGAGCTTGAGATTCGGGTTGGATCCGAGCGCGGAGGAGGGACGCGGCGACGGGCCTAAAGCCCAACGTAGGCCTATTTCAGATTTGCCCTGGCTCAGCTAAGCCACAGATACGGTGAGCGAGGCCCGAGCACATCGCCGCACCCGGCCGGAGATCAAACGAGTCGATAGCCAACGCCCCAGACGTTGACGACAAGGCCGTGGGCGCCAGCAGCGTCGAGCTTGCGGCGAAGGCGACTGGCGTGGCTGTCAACGGTGCGCGTGCCGGCAGAGCAGCGCTGCTGCCAAATCTCTCTGAGCAGCTCCTGCTTTGTGCAGACACCGGTCGGATCGCGCGCAAGGCAGACGAGCAGCTCGTACTCGAGCCGGCAAAGCGCTATGGGCGTCCCGGCGAAACGCACCACATGGGCCCCCCTATCGACCTCCAACTGTCCGACGCAAAGTCGCGTGCGAGGAGGCTGCTCGGCGCGACGAAGCAGCGCCTTCAATCGGGCACGCAGCTCCAGATAGCACTGGTCTTCTCTAGCGATGAAGTCGTCGGCGCCCATCTCGAATGCGCGCAATAGATCAAGCTGTCCGGAGCTCGGCCCGAAGACGATCACGGGAAGGTGCTCCTCCCATCCCGATTGAGACAGCGGAAGAGGGGGACGGCGTATGTCCTCGAGAAGGTCGAGTGCCCCACGAGGACCGTCGAGCGTGCCCAACAAGACCGCTCGGATGGGCTGGGCACGAGCGAGAACGCGCGCATGCTCGGCGCTGCGAGCTAGCACGGCACGATAACCGTCGGCACGAAGCTGCTCGATGAGCTCGCATCCGGTCGTGGCGCCCGCCTCGACGAACAGGATCGCGGCTTCGGCTTGCCCGCCGGCAGAGCCTGTCAGCGACGACATGGGAAACCGGCCTTCACTGAAGTTCGACCTCACGTGGGCTGAGGCCAAGGCCTTTGCGCGAAATCGCGGCGAGCACGTCGCTATGGATCCAAGGGGTGATCGCGCTGGCTCCGCCTTCGGGCATCAGCCCTACTCGGCGCGCAAGCCAACTGGTCTCGCCACTGGGATTGCCACGGCGATCGTGCTTGACGATCCCACAGCGCAGCGCGATCTCGCTCATCGTCATTCCACGGTGCTCGACTGCCTCGAGCACCGCTTCGCGCAGGCCACGATTGAGCACGATTGGACTCGTGCACAGCCGCTCGAATTCGCTGCCGAGACGCGTCAGGAGAACACGCGGATCGCCTTGGTGGCTGGAGAGAGCCTGCTCTGTGAGGCTGCGCACCGGCTCGTAGCTTTCGAGCGCGGCCACCACATCGCGCAGCTTGACCTGCTCCCATGTACCGTCACTGGTCTCCGCTCGATGCCGGGCCCAACGGAGTTGGGAGGTGGAGCGCTTGCCGCGGAAGACGCCAAGTCGATAGAGGTTTCCGCAGGTGTCCTGTACGTGGGCGTCCGGCAGAGAGGGTTGGCCGGGCATGTTTCCCCCACCTGAAGGGAAGGGCGTGACCGTGAGATCCTCTGGTCGTACAGGCCGACACCAACGCCCTCGCGGGTCCTCCAAGTAGTGGCGACAGACGAGAGCGGCGTTCTCCTCTGGCTCGTCGGGACCCAGGTGGGCGATGAGTCGACGATCGCAAAGCGTTCCGGCGTCACGGTCGAGCACCAGCACGCTGCCGCTGCTCCCGGGAAGCGCGAGCAACTCACGGACCTGACCGTCGGCATCGAGGTATCGGGCGAGCGGTTCGGTGGACGCCATTGACGCACCGCGACGGGAAGCGACGGGGAAGCACGAGCGGTGGTGGGAGTCGCGCCGCGATGGGGAGCGAGGACGCAAGGACGTGGGCGATACAGACGACATAGGGACTCCTGACAGTCGAGGGGTATTGCGGCGCGAGGCGTGGGCCGATTGGTTTTGAAGCGCCTTGTAGGCCCACCACGCTTGCCCGTCAAGTGAGCGACGAACGCGGGAGCCGGGATTGGAGGATGGTCCGAGCCCCCCTGAAGGGGGGTCTCGGAGAGGGCAATTCGAAGCTGTCCCTGACGGCCAAAGTTGGCCGAGAATCGCTCCTGGCGATTCGCAGGCGGAGGCGTTTGAACGCCGTGAGCGATCGAGGTGAGGACGTTTGGAAGGGCGAGGCCCCAGGACTACCGGGCCAGTCTGCGCTGCGGAGCGCAGGACGAGCTGGCAAGGCTCAAGCAAACGGATCCGAAGTTGCCATAACTATGGGCAGACTTGGTGCAAGAGGCTGGGCGCGAAAGAGGCTGGGGGAAGCGAAACGACACGCGTGACCGCCCCCGTGGCGGGGTTCTGGATGTCTCTGACTTTCGCGGAGGCGAATCGTTGCTGACCGGGGTCGGCCAAACTGCTCATGGGTACAGGGGAGAAAGAGATGCCAGCCTAGCCGTACCCCTACCCGAGGTGCGCATCGACCGATACTGCCGCCAACATCCGCACGCAGATACGGGCGACTGCAGAACACGAGACCCCGTGACTCTGGGGAAATCACTGGTTGGTAATGCGCAGTCACGCTAGCTACCGATCACGGGGCGACTGCGCAGCAATGCCCCGGGGGCGCAGTGGCGACTGCGTAGTGTGGCGGGGTAAATGCGTACTTGAGCAGGCAGATTCACAAGCGCTCCTGCGCCCAGCGCGCGCTAAGAGAGTCTGACAAGAGCTAGACGCAAGAGTGAGCAGTTCGCATGAATCGGCGCAGGTAGTCACAATGTCGGTTAGTGGACAAGACCAATCGACGTACGGCGGAGCCTGCACCACCTCGCCAACCAAGGCCCCGCAAGGGGGCCAAGGGCACTCGACCCGCGCTCGATCCTCGTACAAGGATGATCGACGCGATGCTCGCCAGCGTGGGCGAGCAAGGTTATGCGACCACCGTGTTCGCCGACGTCATCGCCAAGGCGGTGGCGTCGCGCAAGACCTTCTATGAGCACTTCGAGGACAAGCACGCCTGCTTTTTCGCGATGAGCGACCAGATCACCAGAGAATGGACCGCGCGTATCGAGAGCTCACAGGAGAGCTCAGGCAATTGGCTGGAGGCGATCGACGCTTTCGTCGAGGGGTTGTTCGCCCTGGCCCTTGAGAGTCCACCTGCTCTGAGAGTCCTTGCGGTTGAGTTGACCGCAGCCGGGCCTGCGGGGATTGAGCGACGTGAGTGGGCACTCGATCGCCTGGCGCAGCCGCTTCGCGAAGCGCTCGGCGAGAGCTCGAACGAGAACGAGCTGGCGCGCGTCATAGTCGGCGCGATTTTGCGCATTCTGTACGCAAGGGCACGACGCGGTGCTCGTGTGCGCCGCCCACGCCGTGGAGATCTGTTGGCGCTCGCACCCGAGGTGGCGGCGTGGGCCGCCTCATACAGATTGGGATCGGGCTTTGAGTTGGCCCAAGCAGAAGACAAGATTCAGACGGTGCCGGTGGGAGGGCGCGCACCGGGGACTTTGTCGCTTGGCTCTCGCGCAATCGAGCGGCGCGGTCTGCCTCGCGGAGAAGGCAACGTGTCGCGCAGTTTCGTGGTCCACAATCAGCGCGAGCGTATCCTGGATGCGCTAGCGAATCTGTCTGCGGCCAAGGGGTTTGGGGCCACCACCATCCCGGAGATCGTGCAGGAGGCAGCTGTATCGGTGCAGGCGTTCTATGAGCACTTCTCCGGCAAGGAGGACGCATTCTTGGTCGCTTACGAGTTGGGTCACCGCAAGGCCCTTGCGATCGTTGAGCGCGCATACGAATCCCAGGAGGAGTGGCCGGCGGCCGTGCATGCAGGGATCGGAGTGCTGCTTGACTTCCTTGCCTCCGAGCCGGCTTATGCGCATTTGGCCTTGATCGACGCTCTTACAGCCAGCCCTAAGGCCGCAGCAGTGGCACACGACGGCATGAAGGCATACACGGGGATGCTCGAGCCAGGCCTCGATCTTGGCGTGAACAGCCACCCTCACGCGGGTGTGGCCGTAGAGGCGACTGCCGGCGCAGTGATGGAGTTGTGCTTCGTTTATGCAGCAAACGAGCGAACGCGCGAGTTGCCCAACCTGGCAGCGCGTGCCGGTGACATTGCACTGCGCCCTTTTTTGGGTATGAATCCGTCCTGAGGCCCGTGCCCGCTAGCAATGATCGGTCGCGCGGTCCTAAGTAGCCAAGGTAGACCCTGCAGAGCAGTGTGCGTCGTCGCCCAAATCGAGATCAATGTGGTGTTTGTTCCGTGGCTCTTTTGTAATCAGACATGAATGATGGAGACGTGGCGAGGACAAACCAAACGGAGATCGCAGAGCAGATACGGGCGTTCGGGCAGAACCTGCGCCAGGCGCGCTTGGGGGCCGGCTTGACGCAGGTCGAGCTGTCCTTGGCTACCCCGCTCGATCGTGCAGCGATCAGCCGGCTCGAGTGCGGTCAGCGAGCACCGGATCTGCCGACTTTGATGCGATTGTGTACCGCGCTGGGCACGCCGCCGACGACACTGGTGCAGGGGATAGGAACGGATGCATCACCTGCCCGCATACCTACGAGCAAGCACCCAGAGGACAGGCGGGCAGCCCAGTTCGGCGCGAACCTCAGGTGGGCTCGCCAACTAGCCGGCATCTCCCAGGAGCGCCTCGCGCTCGATGCGAAAGTCGATCGAGCCGCGATTAGTGTGTACGAGAAAGGCGGACGCGAACCAAACCTGCGCACCGTGTTCAAGCTTGCGTTGCAGCTCGACGTTCGGCCCGAATCGCTGCTTGCCGGCATCAAGTAAAGACTCTCCCTGCCTTTGGAAGGAGGGCGACCTGCTCGCGTGTCATACCCAGCGCTGGGTGGGATATGCCGAATGTTAGGGGGCTCCGCACAGCGGACGTAGCGTCAGGTCACACTACGTACGCCGCACGGGCCCTGTGCTCCGGCGCAAGGCGAAACAGGCGTCGCGCCGAAGCTCGTTCGGTCTCGCAGCGGGGGGTGACCGCGATCCGAACCCTCTTCCCTTTTCCGCCCATTCGGTTCCCGGGAAGTCTTAGTCCTCCACCTTTGATGCCGATTGGAAGAACATAGGCTCGATTTTGTCCAACCAAACCATATGCCATGATCCATCATCCATTCCGGATCTCGGATCAGCGGGGAATAGTCGCATAGCGCAAGTCTCCTGTCAAGCGAGCTGAACATCGGCCGAAAGACGTAACGTCGGCGATCCCGAAGGATGGCCTGCACGAGGGCCGACCGGGTCGGCGACAGCGGCCGGAAGGCCTCCTCCAGCTCTCGCCGTCGCGCCCCAGCCGGCCCTCTGTGAGGGTTGACCGCCCGCGGGGACGCTAGTCCGCAAGACGTCCCGGGTCAGGCCCACGCCGCCTGCGCGCTGACGACTTCCACATCATCCTCAACGGTTCGGGCATTGTCAAATCCATCAGCAAAAATCTGTTCTTTTGTTCCTGACTCGAAGACATTTCGGCTGCCGCCCCAACCCGACATCAATGTGTGTGGTTGGCCCCAAACTCGGCCCAAGGGCAAAGAGAGGACCGACTGGGAGGACGAACAAGCCGGAAGGCTTTCACCGGTCGCGCGAACACTCCAGCCGGCCCTCCGGGGGGTGGTTGGCCCGAGAGCCACGACGCCATCTCTGGTCAGAAACCTCGTGGCTCCGTGTCGTTCAGATCCACATGAGTGGGTCCGGTGCGCATTGTTTGTGACGCTCACGCGAGTGTCAAGAGAAGCGCTAAAGTCGTCACAACTTGTTTTCAACATTCATAGGCTTATCTTGATTATTTGCATTACGTCAATCATCTAGATTATACTGGTTTAAAAGGGGCGGGTCAGAAGAGCTACGTACGTGATCGGATAGCTCGATCGCAAAAAGGATCTCACGCAGCTGTGAAGTCGCGGCGCTCCACCACTGGGTCCCGCGCGCGCGGATCGCCATGCGCCACAGCGACACGCACGTCGGGCGGGAGTCTTGGCAAGCCCCATGCGGAGAGCAAACCTTGGTGGACGTCGCACTCGGCCACGTAGAAGACACGCTGGCGGCCAAGATATTCCCACGAAGCTGGATATTCGCCCGCATAGGCGCGGCACGCCGTGAGAACACGATCGGCTCGCCGTGCGCACTCGCGGGCACGCGCAGCATCCCGACATACGAACACGACGGTTGGTGACCACGGGTCGGGCCGCTTGTAGCGTGCGAGATGAGCCGACCAGCCTGTCAGGAAATGGTCGTAGCGCTCGAGCTTTGCTGCTCCCAGGCCTTCCGGCAGGCGGTCGTCGAGCTCGATCAGGATCTCCTGCCCCTCCCCCGTCCGCAAGCTTGCGTCAGGCCGAATGCTCTGGAATCGTTCGACCTCCGCCCTTGCGCCAGCCTCAACTGTGCGCAGGAAGTCGTGTGGGGTCCGCCCACCGGGGAGACACAATTCATCCAGGGAGAGCATCGCTCGAGCGGACGCTCGAGCGCATGGCGGTGAGATCTGCGATTCGCATGAGCCTAGTAGTTCGAATCCGCGATCCGGCAGGGCCCGCAGAAGCGCCAGGGCCCAGCCGGCCACGTGAACGTCGCGACGTGCCTGGCGAAGCAATTGGTCACCATGAGGCAAACGGTGGGAGGAAGGTTCGTGCCCACTCGCGCCCTTCCCGCTGACGGGCTCGTGCTCGGGCGAATCGTGCCCGCGGGAGAGTTGGAGTCCAGAGGAGGTGATCGAGTAGCACATGGGCACCCCTCCGCCGTCGCGCCGGTGAAACTGGAAACGCGCGACGAGGCCTGCGTCGGCCAGTCGCTTGAGTCGGCGCTGAGTGGTGGTGGCGGCACGACCGCCGTTGAAGCGGCGGTGGATCTGACTGCTCAGGACATGCCTCATGGAGGCGATCAGAGCGAGGATCTCGATGTCCAGCGGCTCGGGCTCCAGGGTGCGCACAGCGGTGGCGGGCTTGGCCCAACGCACACTGTGTGCGGCATCCAGGCCCACGAGCTCGCTGTAGCTCTCGGCTGGCAGCGCGCGCTCGACGCCAGTGTCGGCAGGCGCCACCGACGGCGACTCGGCCTTTGCGCGATCGGCTTTTCTGTCCTGCTCTCTGCGCTGCCAGTGCGGCTGGGAGAGATCCTCCCGGTAGAGACCTCCGCGCTCGGCCTGTCTGGCAGCGTGAAAGGCCAAGCGCTGCTCGTCCACACGCAAAGGAAGCGTATGCGCGACGAACGGCACTTGGCGCCCCTCAGGGGTGACCCAGCTTACTATCGCGCTGTGCCTGGGCAGGCGCAGGCGGACGTCGGGATGTCCTAGGTCTGAGAGGTTTCGGATCCCCGGCCGAACCGTGTCGGAGAACTCGGCCATCATCAGGCTTGCGGCCTCCCGGGCATCTTCGACGGAGGCTGTGGCGAAGTACACACGGTGGGCAAATAGGGCGTCTAGCTGAGCGCGAATGTCTGGATCTATCCACTGGGCGTCGGCCTGCCAGCAGGCAACTGTCTCAAGACCGGCCGAGCGCTTGAGCGCCAAAGTCTCGGCAAATCCGCGGTTGACGACAAGCGGCGCCTCGTCGATCTTCAGCGCAACAGCCATGCGTTGCTCGCCCGGGACGCCATCTTGGCGGCGCGCGAGCGCAGCATCGAGCATTCCCACGAGCAGCTGCATGAGCACACTAGTGTTGCCGGCGCCCATCGCCCCCAGAGCGCCCTTCACGACGAGCACCTGCCCGGCCGAGATCACCTCGTCGAGATCGACCGTCAGCGAGTTGTTGAGCAGCACCCGCTTGATCGATGGTGAGTTGAGCAGGCGGGCGAGCTTGTTGACCGGCGCATCGAGCTTTGCCGTAGTGGTCCCACGCGCGTCCGCGAGCTGAGCGGCTAGCTCGCTGGTGAAAAACTCCGATATCTCCTTGAACTCGGGCTGGGTGCGCAAACGTGCTGCCACCCGCGAGCGGTAGGCATAGCCCTCCTCCCCCACCGAGAGCAGGCGCGCGGCGTCCCAGAGAGTGCTGGAGCGGTCATAGGCAAGCACTGCGATGATCGCGTTGCGCAGATAACGGTCCGAGCTCGCCTTGATGTCGCCGTCGCTGAATAGGTGCTTCAGGGCAGCCACGACATAGTCGGCGATAGCGTCTGCCGGAGCATCGACGGTGAGCGGATTGAAACCGCACGTGGGATGAGCGAAGTCGAGCAAGGTGCAGGTGCGCTCCGGAGGCACGAGGCTGACCGCGGCCTCAGCCGCGTCCCCCTTTGGATCCAGGACTATCACCGCGCAGCGCTCGCGCAGTAGATCCTCGGCGACAGTGGCCACCAGATAGCTCGACTTGCCCTGCTCGACTGTCCCTGGAACTGCGGTGTTCTGACGGCGCAGATGCGGATGGATCGAGACGGGACCCAGGGCGTCGCAAAGCGTGCCGGTGCCCTCGCTCGGCCGCAGGATCGCGGGCGGCGCTGGCGCCAAGGGCAACGGGTTGCGCGCAAATGGGACAGTGGCGTAGTCCAGCGAGGGCATATGCCACAGACTTGCAAGCTCCGTCGATGCGAACACGCTCTTGCGCGGGGAGGGCAGAGGATTGCCCTCCCCGCGCAAGACTCGCCTCGTGTAGAGGCCCAGCCAACCGTGTCGACCTCCGGTGCCGCGCTCCACCAAGCGATTCTCCGCGCCGCTGGAACGCAGCTCCGAGGCGATCCGCTCACACACGCTCCTGGTCGGACCCACGACGCGCACATCGACGAAGAACAAGGGGCGATGCTGGACTTCGAGGCCACCGATCAACTCCTCGTCCTCGACCTTCGAGGGATCCAGCGGCGGAAGACTCGACTTGCGCTCACGTGAGAGACGATGCTCGTGGCGCTTGTAGGAGCGCTTGGAGTGCCCCTCGAACAGCGCAGGTGTGGGTGTCAAGGCAAGCTGTACGAAGGCCGGCTCCTTGCATGCAGCCATCGCGGTAATCAGCTTGTTGGCGGCCGGAGCACGGTCGTGCTCGAAGCGGTCCACCTGCTTTGCACGCTTGGTGAAGACGCTGTGCTTCTTGAGTCGCAGCACGCATGGCGGGGCTCCTGGCACGTGTGCGGTGTCCTCCAAGCGAGAGTTGGGATAGGCGCCGCGCAAGGCGGCCTCGACGAGCGACTCAGCACCGATGGGACAGGTGAGCGACATCCACGCCTCCCGGTGACAATGAATCTCGAGGCTCACCGATGGCTGACCGGTTAGCAGCCTGCGCCACCAGCGGCGCAAGAGCCGCTTATGAAGAGCCTCGTACATGCTCACGATCGCCGCGGCGCTTGGATCGTCGCCCCGGTAAGGGACGATCCTCAGGCGCACATACCGCCGTCGGCGGCGTGCCTGCAGACGGACGACGCTCAATCCGAACCCACCCAAGACGGTCACGATCGCCGCGACCAGAGCGACCCTGGCGGTCACTGAGAGGATGTGTGGAGGAATCGCGACGAGCGGCAACTCCCCTTCTAATCCGACGGCGGGAGGACAGCGGGACGCAGCGTGTGTCTATCGCCGGGACACTACCTTGGTCCCTCCCTGCCTGTTGCCCATAGGCAACAGATCAGCCGGCAACTCGTGCGGCCAGGATCGCGACGTCGTCGCGTAGGCGGCCCGCGGCGCTGGACAACGCCAAGCGCTCGAGTTGTTGCACGATCGCTTGTGGAGCAGCGGCTGCGTGCGAGGCGAGCATGAGAGCCAACTCTTGTGGTGTCAGCTCGCGTCGCGGTGCGCCCGCGTCCAGGAGTCCATCGGTGTAGAGCACAAGCGTGGACCCAGGCTGAAGCTCCATCGTGAGATCGCGCACGTTCGAGCCAGGGCGAACCCCCAGCATCGTTCCCTGGGTAGCGGGACGGGAGACAGAGCCGCTCGCATCGAGCAGGAGTGGTGGCGGGTGGCCTGCACCCGCCACCACGGCTGTGACGGGCTCTACAGACAAGTCCAAGCGCGCCAGCACGACTGTGGCGAAGCGAAGGGAGAGTGCGTGTCCGAGCATCACCTCGTTGACCGCTCCAAGTACCTGGGCAGGGCTCGCGCGCACAAAGGCAAACGCGCGAATGCTGTGGCGCACCAGCGCGGTCACCGCTGCCGCCTCGGGGCCCTTGCCGCAGACGTCACCCACGACCAGCCAGCAACCAAGCGGAGTGATGAACACGTCGTAGAAGTCACCGCCCACCTCGTTTCCCTCACCAACTGGGTGATAGGCCGAGGAGAGAACGACTCGCTCGAGCGCTGGCAAGGTCTCCGGCAGCAGACTGCGCTGCAGCGTCCGCGCCAGTTGGGTGCGCGCCACGTACATATTGGCGTTGTAGAGCGCTGTGGCGGCGCGCTCGCCGAGGGCAGCCATGAGCGCTACCTCCTCAGAGTCGTGACGACGAGCCTCGTACAGGTAGAAGAACGACAGCGCTCCGAGCAGCCGGCCACGAGCGACCAAGGGGATCGTGACACGTGAGCGGAAGCCATTGCTCCGCAGAAGCTCGCGTATCTCGGACTCGATCTGGCCGGGTGAGAGGGCACTAGTCAAATCGGACACCACCGGTTCGCGCGTGCGGATCGCTAGTGCCACAGAATCCTCCCCACCCATATCGAGCGGGTACTGTTCACGTAGCTCGTCGAAGTATCCGACCAGGTCAGGCTGCTCGGATACGGTCACCGTGTCTGTGACTGTCCCGTCATCTCCCAGCAAATCGACTGTGCACATTGTCGCGAGGCGAGGCACCGCGACCTCAGCGATGGCCCGCATCGTCTGGACGGGATCGAGCGACCGGTCGAAGACTCCTCCGGCCGCGGCCAGCACCTCTCTCGCCTCCTCGGCCCTACGACGCCTGCTCCATCCCTGCAACAGCACCGGCAACCCCCGCTTCCGAGCTTTGTGCAGACCCAAGGTAGAGCAACTGGCCTGCCCGCGGCCTCGACCCAGAGATGGAGACCCGACCCAAAGTGAACGGAAGCCGTGAACTCACCTACGTATGCTGCTCACATCGGTCTCGTGGCTCGCTCCACCCGCTCGCCGCGCTCGGTCAGGCACCATTCGTTGGGGGCGCCCTTCGATTGCGCCCGGTCGACGTTCTCGATCAGATCCAAGCGCTCCAAGCGAGAGAGCAGCTTGGAGATCTGGCCCTGATCGGCGATGCCGGCGCCGTCGGCGACTTCCCGGTTGCTTGCGCCGGGGTGCTCTCTGATGGCTGTGAGAACACGCACCGTCCGATAGGTCAAGCGCATCTCCAGACCTGCCATAGGATCCCTGCCAACACCGGCCTCGCTCTTTCCACGTCGGCGCACGTCCGGGGCGGGGCGAGAGAGTTCCCGGCTTGCGGCACGCACACCTAGATATGGGAGCACGATCATGCTCATCAGTGAGCCGTGAAGTCCGACGTAGGGCTTGGTGCTGCGTTCGAGCAGGCGCGTATGGATCACAGCAAAGACAGCACCGATCACCCCTTCGGCAGTCACGCTCGGAGGCTCGCGTCTCACGGTGGCGGCGCTGCGGCCCTGGTCGATCACCTTGCGCAGCTGCTCCAGCACCCGTGCGCGCTCCTCGAGGACACGGGCTCCCCCACCAAGCGCATCCACGACGCACAGCCGCGCCAGCTCGGGCTCCTCGTCGATGAACACCAACAGCGAAGCCAAGCCTGCTCGCACTTTCTCTCTCCAGGTGGACTCCTGCTCGTATGCCTCTACGACACGCGTCCTCACCTGTTCGAGCGTCCGTTCGAATACTGCCAAAAAGCAGTCCTCGCGATCGACGAAGAGGTCATAGAACGTCTTGCGAGACACTTTCGCACGGCCGATCACCTGTGCCACGGTGAGTCGTGCGTATCCGTTTTCCTCGATCGCATCGACCGCAGCACTGAGCATCCGAGCACGCTGGATCTCGGTGACGTGGCCACGCGGCACCCCGTCGTGCCCCGTGCGCAGCACTGGCGCTTCCGAGGGCGTCTGATTGATTGAAGCCATCTTTCCCTGCCTGGTCGATGCTGTTCTACGTTGACACGAATTCCACGGCAAATGGGCACGGTGCCCGGCCGCAAACGCGGGCTTACAGCACATCGTGCCTCGGCCACGCGCCACACAGAGGTTCACGGGTTCGACCTCTCAAGTCGAGCCGTGTCTCCTACTCGCTTTCTGGATATCCCTACAGTTGCCTACGCCAGTCGCCCCACCGATCGTGCCCGCTCAGACCTCGACCGGCGAATCTGACGGTTGGCGTCTTCGCTCGCAACCGCACCACCGCCGCGAGCCCATAAAGCGCACAACGGCGGGCTTTGGGCTCCCCGGAAATGTCTCTGACCGCGGGGAAGACCACGACGATCGCTCCGCGGCTTGCCCGGATGACTTGCCGTGGCGGCGTCCCCTGCCACCCATAGGCTGTCGCAAGCCGGCGTTCAAGGGACCTCTCTACGCGGGCCCAGCCTACAGCCGAGATGCCACCCCAAACTATCGCTCTGGCTTTCGCAGCCTCGATCTATCCGCCGGCGGTAGCGGCTGTGATCTCTTTGGGTCGGGGCTCCCAGGTGCGCTCGCGCGTGTTGGCCTTCGTGGCGGCAGCCATCACCGTGACTTATGCAACAGGCGTGTTGGCGTTGTTCGTGCTGAGCGACGTGGGCGCCACCGGGCTCTACTACACGCCGAGGCGGCGCTAGATATGACACTTGGCGTGCTGCTGTTGGGCGTGACCGTGCACCTCAATCGCCCACGGAGACAGCGGGCGAAGTCACAAACGGTTCGAAGATGGAGCAGCGCCTGCAGAGCGTCAGTTGGCCTTTGTACTCGGCCTCACGCCGTTGCACTGCCTTCGCCGATCTATAAGGGGCCCAAGGCTTGTCGGGCTGATCGGGTGAGGAGCCGCTGGTCGTCCTGTCTAAAGAACTAGCCGATCCGTCTGGTCTCACAGAGCCTGAGGTCGTGCTCTACGTATCACAAGGCCTCTGAAGCCCGCAAAGGCCTTCCAAGAGGGTGAGCGACGGGATTCGAACCCGCGACCGCCGAGACCACAACTGCCTCCCGCTAGGTAGCGTAACCTAAAATCGCCTGCAAAACAGCGGTTTTGCCTTAAGTCGAATCAGGCATGATTAGCTCACTTTGGTACCCTGTGGGGTACTCTGCGTCCTCGCAATAGCGTACAATGCGCTACATGAACGTCGAGCGAAAAACTAAGACGAGAAAGAAGGCCGCGTCGTCACGCCGCCGCCCTCGAGGGACGGGCACCCTGATGGTGCGCAAGGATTCTGCGAGTCGTGAGACGTGGTACGGCAAGTGGCGCGTCGGCACCGCGCAGGTCAAGCGCCGGATCGGGCCCAAGCGCGCACCCTCTACCCGTGACGGCCTTACGCGGAGCCAGGCTGAGGCAGAGTTGCGCAAGCTGATCGGCTCGGTGCAGGTCGCTCAAGCTCGGCGTGAGCGGATGACGATCGCCGAGGCGGGCGAACTGTTGATCGAGAGTGCGACCGCCCGAGGCTTGAAGCGCTCGACGGTGATGACCTACGAGACCATCTGCCGCATTCATCTGGCCCCGTTCTTTGGCTCGCGTCGACTCGACCAAATCGGGCGACGCGACGTAGAAAACCTGGCTGCCCACATGATCCGCCAGGGCAAGTCGCCAGCGACGACGCGCCACACCCTGAGCGTGCTTCATTCAATCTTCGAGCACGCTCGCAGACAGGAATGGGTCGTCTCCAACCCGGTGAGCCTCGCCGACAAGCCGAGAGTCCAGCAGGTCAATCCCGACATCAGGTTCCTAGAGACTGAGGAGGTCGAGGCGCTGATACGCGCCGTACCCGACGACTATCTCGGGCGGATCGAGCGACCTCTGTACTTGACCGCCGCTATGACCGGCATGCGTCAAGGCGAGCTGTTGGCGTTGCGCTGGCGTGACGTGGATTGGCAAGCCCAGCGCGTGCGCATTCGTCGCAATTTCGTGCGCGGGGAGTTCGGCACTCCGAAGTCCAAGCGCTCCTCACGGAGTGTGCCGCTTGCCGACCGGCTGGCTGGCGACCTTGATCGACTACACCGCGAAACCATCTGGCCAGGCGAAGACGACCTCGTCTTCGCCCACCCACACACCGGTAGGCCGATCGACCGTTCGAAGCTGCTCAAGCGTTTCAAGGCGACACTGCGACGAGCGAACGTACGCGACGTACGCTTCCACGATTTGCGCCACACGTTCGGCACGCATCTGGCCGCACAGGGGGTACCGATGCGAACGCTTCAGGAGATGCTGGGCCATCGTGACTTCAAGACCACTCTGATCTACGCCGACTACGCCCCGAACGCGCACGAGGCAAAGTGGATCGAGGCGGCGTTTGCTTCACAGACCGACGTGCTCGCAATCCCTGAGCCGTCGACGGACAGCAGCGAATGACGCGCGAAGAGCCTCCGCCTGCATACACGATTGAGTTCTTCCGCAGCACAGATGGCTCCGAGCCGGTACGCCGCTTTATCGACTCGCTAAGCAATGACAAGCGCGACGCACTTATCGCGGCACTCAGCCAGATCCTCGCCCGTCAGGGTCTCGACGTCTGCAGATCAGAGTGGGGCAAGCAGCTTGGCAGTGGACTCGCCGAGTTCCGCCTCAGACATGATGAGCGCGAGGTACTCGCGAGGCGGGGGATCATCGAGCCCGATCTTCCTGAGCCCTCGTCAGAGAAGATCCTCCTTCGTGTGTTCTTCCATGCACACGGCAAGCGCTTGATCCTGCTGCTCAGCGGCTACGACAAGGGAGGGCGCCCGAGCGCCCGGAATCAGCAACGTGAGATAGAGCGAGCGCGGAGTTATCTGAAGGAATGGCGCGCCATACGCTCGCGTGAGCGACGCTCCGCAGGAGATTCCGGGGATCGCCGTAGACGCCGTTGACAGCGCATGTGATATACCCCATACTGTTTCTATGGGTACCAACCTCGAGGACTACATACGAGAAGTCCGTGGGCGCTACAGCGAGACAGAGCGTGCCCACCTCGACGCCGAGATGCGTCGCTTCGACCTTGCGGGCCAGCTGCTCTCCCTACGACTTGATGCCAGCGTCACCCAGCAAGAGCTCGCCGCACGCTCGGGCATCTCCCAGGCCGACATCAGTCGTTATGAGCGTGGGCTTGGGAACCCCACACGTGCAACGATCGACGCTCTTGCCGTGGCCCTGGGCGCCCACCTGGAGCTTGTGCGCAACCCAACCGCACAACCGACCGGCGTGTGAACTGGCGAGCCTGTTCTTCAGGCTCGTATAGCGCGGACTCTTCTCGGGATTACATCGAGAATCGAGAATCCTTGAAGCGCCCTGAACTGACGGCCCGTACAGGCCGTCACGACACGCGCAACGAGGAGTACGACCTACCTGACTGCAAACACCATCGCGCCATTGCGTTTAGTCCGCCTGGGCATCGATAAGCTGATTAATGCTGCCGGAGAGGCCTAATCATGGTTATAGCCTGGATTCGTGTCGGGACCACGTCCCGGATTTGGAATCCGCTACGCGGATTGAACTGCCAGCCTCGTTGGTGTGGAACGTTTTTTGACCGTCGCGGACCGCGGCAGCATTTTGTAGTTGACAGCCCAGGGGTGGTCCACGACGGTCAAAAAACGTTCCACATGAGACGTAATCGAGAGATGGAACGGGGTAAGGAGCAGGGCGTAACCGTTCGGGATTTCCTCGACGGCTGACAGCTGATGTCAGGTACCGAGCCAGCGCGGCAGCGATCTGAGTATTGATGGTGATCCCTGACCGTATCGCCGGGACGAAACAGCAGCACCAAGGGTCAAGTGTCGAGGTCGCGCAAGCGTTTGCATAACCCTGGAGCGCCGTCTCGGGACCGACTCTGTCCCGTTCTCTGTGGTTGGACGGATTAAGCACGTGTAGGAGTCTTCTAACGGCATGGAGGTCGTGTTATGCAGACAGATAGGGACGCAGAAATAGTCTTTTGGATCGGCAGGCTAGGCGCAGCCGGTGCTGAGCACGTAATGAGCCAGTTCGCAATGAGTCGCAGCATGGCTTACCAACGCCTGAACTCACTTACAAGCGACGGACTGCTCGAACACCACGCCGTTCTCTACGGTCGCCCCGGCATGTACACCGCTACGCTCGCCGGTCTGCGCTGGCAAGGCATCGCTCCCTTCGGAGTATTCAAGGTGCGACCAGGCGGCTTTGAGCACGCTTGGCAGGTCGCGCACACCGCCGTTGAGCTCCAAGACGCCATGCCTGACTGGAAAGTCCTAAGCGAGCGCGAAATCAGACAGATGGAGAGCGACAAAGAGCTGTTCGCCTCGGTAGAAGTAGGCCAGGTCGCCGGGCGCCCAACACTGCATCGCCCCGATCTCGTTCTGACCTCCCGAGAACCGTGCGTCGTGCCGATCGAGGTCGAGCTATCGACCAAGTCAGCATCAAGGCTCACCGCGATATGCCAGGCATGGGCCCGCGCCCGGCATATCGACACCGTCTACTATCTCGCAGCGCCTGGCCCCGCCCGCGCCGTCAAGCGTGCCGTACACGCCACAAGAGCAACCAATCGCGTGAAGGTGCTCGACCTCAATGACATCTCATTGCTCGCAAACGAGCAATACACCCTCGAGAACCAGCGTCTTGGATACGCCCCAACAGCATACGAGAGCCACGAGCTCAACTACACCCAGGGGATCCACCACGGCCAAAGCGAGGCATACCGATGATCCCCACAACACAACATGAGAGCGGCCCACGACGCCTCGACGGACCACTGCTACGACCAGAGCAAGCAGCAGAACTACTCGCCGTCAAGCCCAGTTGGGTCTACGACGCTGTCCGCACCGGCCGCCTCCCTTGCCTACGCGTCGGACGACACATCCGCTTCACCCACACCATGCTCGAAACCTGGCTCACAGACCAATAAGCCTGACGCGGCGCGCCGCCGTCGGATCCCGGCTTTTGCAGATGTCTTCCTTGGCATCCCCCACATTGCCGCTTGGGGGTGGCGACCCATCCGACGAGCGAGTCACGTTCGTCGCACCCTCGGGAAGGACGAATCTTGCATGACTGCTGACCCTACCTCATAGACATACTTTGGTACCCTATTGGTACCCTGAAGAGCTTGTAACAGATAATTACAATCTCAAAACTATGTATTTTGCAGGTCTTTCATGAGGGTGAGCGACGGGATTCGAACCCGCGACCGCCGAGACCACAACCCGGAGCTCTACCAACTGAGCTACGCCCACCAAGTCGGTAGGGGAGTTTAGCGAGACGGCTCAGCGGCGCACGAAGTCTTCGGCGAGAGCGAGGCATTCGCTTGGCGTGCGGTCTGGGTGACGTTCGAGCGCCAACTGCCACGCACGCAGGAGTGGGACCGGGTCCTTGCCGAGCAATGCGAGTAGTTCCTGGGCAAGCACATCGCCCGCTGGCTTTTGCTCGCTCGCATCGGAGGCCACCGCCGGCCCGGGAGTCCTCGCCGACTCGATGGTCCTCTGTACCGCCTCGGTCGCTTGCGTACGGATGCTTGCGAGCAGTTGCTCGGTGACGTCGCTTCCCTGGCGGACGGCATTGCGCCAGCCACGCCCCATCGAGAGCTGCTGGACCGGCAGCTCGGGCCCCTCGAGCACCGTCAGGCTGGCTTGGTGGGAATTCCACTTGCGTTCCCCGACTTCGATCCAGTCTCCGCGTGCCCAGCCGTCGAGGACGGTCTCGCGGAGCTCGCGCTCTGTGAGGTTGAAGCGGCAGAAGTTATGGGGGAACTGACGCAACTCCACGTGGTACACGCGACTAAGGCTCGCAAATCGCCGTTCACGAGGCTTTCTCGGCTCAACCGCAGGGCACCCAGCCGAAGGCAGCGGCGTGGCGACGAACTGAGGCGACGGCTGCCACCCCGCGAGCCGTCTGTCCTGGCCCGGCTACGCGGCCGAGAGGGCGCTCTGCTTCAGGCGCTCGAACTCCTCCTGCGTGATTGAGCCACTGTCGAGCAGGCTCTTGGCCTTGTTGATCTGCTCCGTGGGATCTGGCTTGGGCGATACGGACTGGACGTAGTCTTCGAAGTGTGCCTGGGCCGCCTTCTGGCGCTCCTGGGCTCGCTCTGCCATGCCGCGCTGCTCGACGATCAGGTAAATGAAGACGCCGAGATAGGGGAGCACCACGATGAAGACGATCCACAGGACCTTTGCGAAGCCCGAGGTGTCGTGACGGCGGAAGATGTCGCCCAGCACCATGAACAGAATCCAGAGCCACACGACAAACGCAAAGAAGACCAACATCGTCCAGAACACTTCGAGAAACGGATAGCTGGCGGCAAGAACCATCGTGATCGTCCTTATCGGTCGAGGGAGCGGGGCCTCCCCGGCCGCTGGCAAGGGAAGCGCAGGAGCGCCGGTTGTTGGACCAGAGACTGACGCCGCAGAGCTGCGCTGTCATCGCGTGAGCACCGCACTACCCGTCAGTAGTTTTACGCGCTGGCCGGTCGGCGGGCTCCATCACCGGTCGCGGGGATGGCGTGAGCTCGACGCTCGCCGGCGCGGTTTGAGCCAAGCACCTTCACTGGGCATCGGGCGGGCGGCGCTCGCGCTTGCGTTCAGTTGCTCGACGCTTGGATTGAAGGCGTCGCTCGCGCGAGGCCGCGGTCGGTCGGGTGGGGCGACGGCGCCTGGGCCTGGCGAGCGCTTTGGCCAGCCGCTCCTCCAGACGGGTCAAGGCCAGTTCGCGATTGCGCGTCTGCGAGCGGGCATCTTGAGAGATCGCCACCACGCGCGGCCCTATGCGCGCGAGCAGCCGCTCGCGCTGTGTCTCGCTGAGCGTGGAGGAGGCAAGCACGTCAAAGCTTGCTTCCACTCGGGAGGCGGTGACGTTCGCGTGCTGTCCCCCTGGCCCTGAGGAGCGGCTCGCGCGCACCGTGACCTCCGCAAGCGGGATCGTCAGCTCGTCGCTTATCCGCAACCGGCGCAAAGCGGGGGACCGAGGAATCGAACCTCGAGCAAGGGTTTTGGAGACCCCCATGTTACCGTTACACCAGTCCCCCAAAAGGCCTGATTTGCAGGCCATCTTGGTCATGCGAGGCGCGGCGAGCAAGCGTCGCATGACCAATCTTAGGCGAGTCGCCCCCGACGAGATGTGCGACAAAGCCATGACGTCATGGCTACCCTGACGGGGATGCTGGGGCGCTTGGCGATAGTCGCTGTCGTGCTCACCTGCGGGCTTGCTCCAGCGGGCGCTGTCGCGACGCCGAGGGACGTGGCCTCGACGCACGCCTATCTCAGGGCCGACTACGCCGTGCTGCACGCCGTGGTGAGCAAATGGACATCGGACGAAGCCCGCGTGCGCAAGCTCGATCTGAAGATCCAAGCGGAATGCCCGGCCGCCGGTGCCGGCTCCCCCCAGAGCGAAGAAGAGCAAAAGTTGAGCACCGAGGTCGTCGGCGCCCTCTGGGCCACGGTCTACGGCGAGAACGCGAAAGTCATCCAGAGGTTCGCCAAAGCGGTCAGCTCGCTGAATTGGAGCAGCCCTACGGTCGTCCACAGCGTGCGCGACTACACGAAGGGTCTGCGCCAGATGACGGCCCTCACGGTTCCAGACCTCTGCGCGGACGTGCGCACCTGGAGCACGGGCGGCTTCAAGGCCGCTCCCGCCAGCACCGAGCAGTTCGACCGCCACGTGGAAGCGATCGAAGTCAAAGAAGTCTCCCAGCGCCTGCTCGCCCCGTATGAGCAAGCCTCCGACAAAGGGCTCGTCGTGCGTATCGAGCGCCTCGCCACCAGGTACGGCGAACTCGAATTCTCGCGGGGTCAGAGCGACTGGAACACGTTGCTCGAAGTGCTTGCTTTGAATCAGTAGCGACACGCACGCGCTACGCCAGCCTGCCTGACTCCACAGAGCAGTGCCGGGACTCAAATCGCCGTTCGCATGGACGCCGTGAAATACATGCCGGGTCGAGAGCGCCTGAACCTCAAGCACGCGGTCCGGCATGCCGACACTGAGTTCAGGCGGTATGCAGATGCTCCCAACCTTTCGCACAACCACTTCGTCGGGTCGGCTGGAGCGGCGCCTCGAGCCCCGCTCCGAGGCCGGCTTCACGATAATGGAAGCGCTCATGGCTGCGGTCATCTTGATCGTCGGCCTGATCGGGCTGCTCGGTCTGCTCGACGTGTCCGTCAGGGCGAGCGCCTCCACCCGCGCGCGCGAGGGGGCGACCAGCTTGGCGCGAGAGATCATCGAGGACGCGCGCACGATCCCCTACGCGCAGCTGATCCCGAGCTCCATCGAAAGCCAGCTGCAGGCGATGAACGGGCTGGCAGACAGCTCGTCCGCCTCGGGCTGGCAGATCGCACGGCGCGGGTTCAACTTTACGGTCGCGGTGAAAGAGTGCGCGATCGACGACCCCAAGGACGGGCTCGCGAAGACCCATGGCAGCACGTTCTGCGAAGAACAGCAGGAATTTCAAAAAAAACTGGGCGAAGTCGAAGACACCGAACCGGAAGACCTGAAGCGGATCACTGCCGAAGTGAGCTGGACCTTTCAGAAACGCACCTCCACGGTCAAGCAGGTCTCGACCCTCACGGCCGCCGGGCAGGGGATCGGGCTGTTCGCGAGCAAACTGGAACTCACAGCGCCGGCGGGCTTCTCAGGCACTGCCACGACGCCGGTGATCACCAACAAAGAAGCCAAAGCGCTGACCTTCACGGTCTCCTTCCCGGAAGGCACCAGCGCTATCGACTGGTCGCTGGAAGGCGCCAAGCAGGAAGAACTGACGCCGGCGAGCAAAGCCACGTCGCTGACGTTCTCCTGGCCGATCAACGAACCGCCACTTCATCCCTACGTCTCCGACGGAACTTATCAAGTGGCCGCCCAAGCGGTCAATTCCACCGGCGTCATCGGTCCCCCGATCTCGATCCCGGTACGCCTCATCCGCGGGGTACCCGCCGCTCCCAAAGAAATAGTGGGCGGCTTCAACACCGTCTACAGGAGCGGGGTCGCAACTGAAGTGGTGGAGCTCCAGTGGAAAGCCAACGCCGAACGCAACGTGATCGGCTACAGGGTCCTCGGCCCGAAAAAAGAACTCATCTGCCCCGAAAGCCTGGAAGCGCTCAGCACGACAACGTCCTGCATCGACTTCAATCTTCTAGCGGAAAAACCGTCGGAACGCGCATATACCGTCGTCGCTCTCTACCGGGACGCCAGCGAAAACGTACAGGAAAGCCCTGCCGGAACGATCACGGTCAAGCGTTCGGCAAGCACGGCACCGAACGCACCCACCAAACTCGTCCTCACAGAAAATGCCAGCGGGTCCGTGACCTTGAAATGGGAAGCGCCCAAAAGCGGCGCCGGCCCCTCCTTCTACCGGATCTACCGCGGCTCCACGAACTATACGAGCCGTTACGGCACGACCTTCTCGATCGAATGCTCGACCGAATGCACATACACAGACACCGACGCCACCACCACCCACGAATACTGGGTCACGGCCGTCAGCTCGAACCTGACCGAGTCCACGTTCCTCGGGCCGGTGACAGGATGAGAAGCGCCCGCGAGGAGCGAGGGTTTACATTGGTTGAGCTGCTCGTGGCGATGGCCATCACCACCGTCGTCTTCGGCACCACGCTCTCGGTCCTGGACGTCTTCCAGAGCAACAACCGCTTCGACCAGTTGCGCAACGAAAACCAGGACACGGCGCGCACGACCCTCGACCGCCTCTCCAGGCAGCTGCGCAACATCGTCGCGCGCACAACCTCCGAAGGGACCGTACCCGGCGCTCTTGAAAAGGCTGAACCGTACGAAGTCGTGTTTGAGACGATCGACACCTCGAAAGCGGCGAGCGAAGAAAACAAGGTCGACGCCATGCGGGTGCGTTACTGCCTGGACGACTCCAACGACGAAAACGAGATCCTGTGGGAACAGGTCCGCCACTGGACCAAAAAAGAACCGGTGATGCCAACTTCGACGTCGTGTCCCGATCGGACCAACGAAGGCGCCTCCGAACCCGACTGGAACACCTCGACGCAAGTCGTGCAGCACGTCACGAACCGTTTCGGCGGCCAGGGCGGCACAAAAGAACCGACCCGATGGCTGTTCACATACTCGGCGAAAGAAACCCCCGAGATCCTCTCGGTTGAGACCAACCTCTTCCTCAACATCAACCCAAAACAGACCAGGCCGGGAGAGAGCGAGCTCACCAGCGGAGTCTCGCTGCGCAACGCCAACCGTGTCCCGGTCGCGGAATTCAGCGCGACGGAGGAAGGCAACCGCCAGGTGCGCCTCAACGCCTCGGCGTCCTACGATCCGGATGGCCTGTCCCTCACGTATAAATGGTCGGAGAACGGCGAAGAACTCGTCACGACCTCCCAGCAGTACGAAACGAAAGCGACATGCAAAGCGACCAACGAAGCAGGATTCTGTGTGAAAAGCGAACCGAAATTCAAGCTCAAGATCACCAACCCGGGCGGCCTTTCCGCGGAAGCCGAAAAGACGGTGACGATCAAATGAGACGCGCACGCAACGAGGAGGGATTCGCGGTGGTGGCGGCGGTCGTCCTGCTGACCGTCATCATGGGTCTCGGTCTGGGGTTGCTGCTGTTCGCCGACAACCAGCAGAAAGCGTCCACCCGCGAGCAGGCGAGCGAGGCAGCCTTCAACGTTGCCGAGGCAGCGCTCAACGCCCAGGTCGGCCAGCTCTCGCGCAAATGGCCGCGCGAAGCAACTGAAATGCCTGAAGTCTGCACCTCCAGCGCGAGCACTGAAACGAACGACTGCCCCAGCCCCACCGATCTGAAACTCGACCCTAACACGGGTTCGACGACGTGCTCGGGCACCGACGCCTGGGGTTCGCCGCTCAGCAACCATTGGACCACGTATGTACGACAAGAGGGTGAAAGCTCGCTCTTCAACGCCACAGAAGTGCAGCCGAAGCCCGCCTATGCCGCCTCAGAAGCCGGAGGACTGTGGGTACGCTCCGTCGGCGTCGTCCAATGCCATCCGGTGGCCGTGATCACGCTCGTCACCCGCCAGCGCGTTTCCCTCCGCTTTCCCCAAGACGCGATCTCCGGCAACTGGTTCCAAGTAACCAACAACGGCAACAAGACGATCGTGAACCGCCAAGGCAACGCCCCTGAAGCAGCCCCGGTCAGTATGCGCTGCGAATCCCCCCCGTCGGGAGGCTGCGAGCAGTACGCACCACCACCCAAGGAACCGGTGTACCCGCAGATCACCGAAAACCCCACGAGCTCGAGCACGACCCTGACGGCAGGTGAACTCGAAACGCTCAAGTCCGAAGCGAAGGCGTCCAAAACCTTCTACTCCCTGACCGCTCCATATCACTGCCCGACGAGCATGAACGAACTCGAAGGGGTGAAGCTGTCGACGGGCGCCAGGGCGCCTGTGTACATCGAAGGCTGCGGAGGACTGAGCATCAATGCAAACGGGGAAGCGAACTGCACCGCATCCAAGCCGACCGAACCGGAATCTCCCGGCTTCCTGGTGATCGCCAATGGCACGCTCGAACTGAGCGGCACCAGCACCTACTGCGGCGTGGTCTACGCCGCCAACCTGCAGAAAAGCTCGGGAGCAGTGGTCAAGCTGCAGGGCAAAACTACCGTCGTCGGCGGCATCGTCGTCGACGGCGCGGGCGGGATCGAATTCGGCTCGAGCGGTGCTAGCGGGAGCAACGAAGCGAACCTGGTGTTCGACTCGCTCGCGATCCACAATCTAACGATCTCCGCCGGGGCGGCGGCCACGCGCAACAGCTTCCGCATCCTGCCCGCCGGCCAGTGATCGCCAATACCGCCCGCCCCACATCCAACCGATCCGTAGTGTAGTTTCAACATGTGGCGAAAACACCACAGCAGCAAGACAGGTCCACGCCAGACCCCGACCCACTGGCCGCGGTGGTCCTCCACACCCTCGTGAGCGAAGGCCGCGAGGGCCTGACGATCGCCCAGATCGCCAAGGCGTGCGAGCGCGACCCGGCCGATCCCGCCGACGTTGACGAAGTCGAAGCGGCCGTGGAGGTGCTGCTCGCGGACGGTCTTGCCCGAGGCAAGGACGACCTCTACCGGCCCACGCGCGCGGCGATACGCGCCGCGGAGCTGAGCTTCTGAGCACGGCCGCGCTCACGGCTCGCCGCGGACAGACGAACCGGCCCCGGCGGCCAGCCATTGCCCTCGGCAGCGACGCTACTTGACCCCAGCCAGCAACGTGACCGGGCTCAGGCCAAGCGCCCGCGCCAACTTCAAGATCGTGCGCAAGTTGGGTTCGCGCCGTCCGCGCTCGTACACGCTGATCGCCGCCCGATCGACAACCGCCTCGTAGGCGAGCGCCTCCTGGGAGAGCCCGGCTCCAGTGCGTGCGGCGCGCAAGTTCGCGCCGAAGCGCAAGCCGGACTCGGCGGGGAGCTCCACCCCGTTCGACAGAGCGTCTGTGGACACGGGGCGCAGACCCACCCCGTCAAGCAACTCCGCGGGTGTCTTTGCGAGCGCACGAGCGACACGTACGAGCGTGGAGAGGTCCGGCGCTCGTTCGGCCCGCTCCAGAAAGCTGATCGCCGCCCGATCGAGCCGGGTCGCCTCCGAGAGCGCAACCTGGGAGAGGCCGGCGCTCAGCCGTGCCGCACGCATGTTTTCGCCAAATGCCCGTACTTGGTCGTCGATCTCACTGTCTTTTGTGTGCCGCACGAGCGCATCATCCAAGCTCGCCTACAGAAACACCACTGTGAAAACACAAGCGGGCTTTCGGAGAGAGCGCCGGGCCCAGAGGCCGCGCTGGTACCTTCTCCTGGTGATCTCAGATGTTCGATAACGCGCTCGAGGACTCCGTCACACACGAACGGCTCGCCAAGGCCGAGCGCCTGCGCGAGCGGGGCATCGAGCCCTTCCCGCACGTTCCCCGGCAGACAGAGCGGACCGAGATCGCCGAGCTCCACGCCGCGCACGACCCATCGGAGCTGAAGGCGGGCGAGCACCCACACTTCTCCTACCGTGTTGCGGGTCGCGTGATCTCCAGGCGCGGGCATGGCAAGACGACGTTCATCGACCTGCGTGACTTCTCCGGCGAGATCCAGCTCGCCGTGCGCCATGACACGCTCGGCGAGGAGGCCTACGAGCAGACCGTGGACCTCGATGTCGGCGACATCGTGGAAGCGGAGGGCCCGATCTACGTGACCCAGCGTGGACAGCTGGCCTTGAGCGTGCACAGGTGCGCGCTGCTGACCAAGGCGCTGAGGCCCCCACCCGACAAGCGCCACGGCCTCGGTGACACGGGTACCCGTTATCGCTATCGCGAGCTGGACCTACTCGCCAACGAGGCCACGCGCAAGCTGTTCGTGACACGGGCCAAGACGATCGACGCTTTGCGTGCGTTCATGGCCGAGCGAGGCTTCATCGAGGTCGAAACGCCCGTCTTGCAAGCGCTCGCGGGCGGAGCCTCGGCGCGACCGTTTCTCACTCACCACAATGCCTTGGACCAGGAGATGTCGCTGCGGATCTCGGTCGAGCTGTATCTCAACCGCTGCCTGATCGGCGGCCTCGAGAACGTGTACGACCTCGGCAAGTGCTTCCGCAACGAGGGCATCTCCTACAGGCACAGCCCCGAGTTCACGATGCTCGAGTGGCTGATGAGCTACTCCGATCACACCGACGTGGCGCGCTTCACCGAAGAGATGGTCGCCTACGTAGCCCAGCACGTGCTCGGCACGACCGTGATCGAACGCGGCGGCGAGCAGATCGATCTGGGCAAGCCGTGGCGCAACACGACGATGCAAGCGGAGATCCTCCGTGTCTGCGGCGTGGACATCCTGGCGACCGACCGCGACGAGCTGGCGGCTTTGCTCGAGGGCAAGGTACACCCCGATGCCAGCTGGGCACAGGTGGTGCAAGCGGTCTACTCCAAGCTGGTCGAGCCGACGCTCAACCAGCCCACGCATGTCTACGACTTCCCGCTCGAGTCGTTCCCGATCACCAAGGCCCACGCCGAGGACCCACGACTCGCCGAGCACTTCGATGCTGTGATCGGCGGCATCGAGCTCGTGAGCGGCGACTCGGAGGTCAACGACCCGGTCGAGCAGTACGAGCGCTTCGTCGAGCAGCGCAAGCAACGCCGCGCGGACGACGATGACGCTCCTCATCCACACGACGAGGAGTACGTGCGGGCACTCGAGTACGGGCTCGCGCCTTCGGCGAGCGGCGGCATGGGCGTGGATCGCCTCTTGATGATCCTCACCGGACATGAGACCTTGCGCGAGGTGGCTACTTTTCCTGTGATGCGCGAGCTTCGCCCCGAGAACGACCCCTCCCCCACGCGCTCGCCCCTCACCCCGTCGGATTCCGATCAGCAAAAGAGCGCAGGAAAGCTATAGTCGCCACCAGGATCTGAACGATGAGCGACGGGGAGCAAAACTTCGAGGAGCTGCACTTCGAGCCCGCCCCGGCGCTCGCCGGCGAGGTGCCGGGACCACGCTCGCGCGAGATGCTCGCCGAGCAGGACGAGCTGGAGTCCAGAGCGCGCTCATACCCGCGCAGCGTGCCCGTGGCTATCGAAGAGGGTCGCGGCGCGACGATGAAGGACGCCGATGGCAATACGTTCATCGACTTCTTCGGCGGCGCCGGCGTGCTCAACGTGGGCCATGCCCATCCCGCGGTGATGAAGGCAGCAACTGAGCAGCAGGAGAAGCTGGTGCATGCGCTGGACTTCCCCACCGGGCCCAAGCTGCGCCTGATGCGCAAGCTCAAGACCTTGCTGCCGGGCCGCCTGCGCGAGAGCGCGCGCTTTCACTTCGGCGGTCCCACCGGCTCGGACGCGATCGAGTCCGCCCTGAAGCTCACGCGCGCCCACACGGGACGTGAGACCGTGATCGCCTTCCAGGGCTCCTACCACGGCATGACCACGGGCGCCCTCTCGGCGACCAGCGACGTCGGCTTCGGCGGCCCGACCTCCACGCCCGTGCACTTCATGCCCTACCCCTACTGCTACCGCTGTCCCCTGGGTCTGAAGCCAGACTCGTGTGAGATGGCGTGCGCGAAACTGCTCGACACCTCCTTGGAGGATCCCCACAGCGGCATCCCCAAGCCTGCCGCGGTCTTGATCGAGCCGATCCAGGGCGAGGGTGGCACGATCGTCCCCCCCGATGGCTATTTGACAGAGGTGCGGAGGATCACTCGCAAGCACGACGTGCCGCTCGTCTGTGACGAGATCCAGACCGGCTTTGCGCGCACAGGCCAGATGTTCGCGTGCGAACACGACGGAGTGCAACCCGACGTGATGACCCTCTCCAAGGCACTCGGGGGAATCGGCTATCCGCTCTCGTGCATCGCTTACGACTCGGAGCTAGATACGTGGAAGCAAGGTGCCCACATCGGCACATTTAGAGGCCACCAGGTGGCGATGGCCGCCGGGCTCGCGGCGATCGACTTCATGTTGGAGGTGGAGTTGCCTGCCCACGCGGCGGCACTCGGCGAGCTTACGCTCGAGCTGCTGCGCGACGCCCAGGCCACGCTTCCCAGCGTCGGGGACGTGCGCGGCCGTGGCCTGATGATCGGCATAGAGCTCGTCAAGGACCGCGACGCAAAGGAGCCGTGGCCGGAGATGGCGGCGCAGGTCCGCACGGAGTGTTTCCGCAAGGGCGTGATCATCGAGGTGGGCGGTCATTTCGGCAACGTCGCCCGCTTCCTGCCGCCGCTCACGATCACCCGCAGCCTGATGCTCACCGGTGTCGAGATCTTCGTGGAGTCGGTGCGAGCAGCTGAAGATGCCCTTGCGCGACCGTCGGCATTGATCGCGAGTTGATGCGCCTTAGGACCGGACTCAAACCAGAGTTTTAGTCCGACAAGTTCGATGCGGGCGGAGGGACTCGAACCCCCAAGGGCATAAGCCCACTGGCTCCTAAGGCCAGCGTGTCTACCAATTCCACCACGCCCGCGGGTTGCGTGAGGACCGCTGGAGATTGTATGGTCATTGATGAGATGGACTCGACTTCGGGTAGAAACGCGCCGGCCGGCGTGATCGTGACGCACCCCAACCGCAGCAAGCCCGCGGTTCAGGCGACGCGCATGACGGTCGTGTTGCTGCTGATCGTCTCTGCCGTGCTCATCCTGATCGTGACGATCGGGGGCTGGAGCACGCTCGAGGGCGATATCCCGATCCTGCTGGCCTTCGCGATCGTCTACTTGTTGATGGCGTTCTTCACCGGACGCTGGAGTCGTGGAGTGCTGCCGATGGCCGCGGCATTGGGCTTGCTGTTGCTCGTGTTCGCGATGGTGGCCGCCCCGAGCTGGTTCGCACGCGACAAGGCCGGCTTCGCCGAACCTGCGCTCCCCGCCAGCCTGCTCGGCGTGATCACGCTTGCGATCATCCCCGTCCAGATCCTTCTGATCGCGTTCGCGATGCGCGGCTTCTCCCAAGGCTGGAACATCGAGCTCGAGCAACTCGAGCCGGGCGCCGAGCGTGACGCCTTGGCACGGCCTGTCTAGCGTATATTGAGGTTCGTTGCGGCGGTGGCGGAACGGTAGACGCGATGCTCTCAAAAGGCATTGTCCGTAAGGGCGTGTGGGTTCGATTCCCACCCGCCGCATCAGCTGACCAGCGCGAAGAGCTCCTGTGAGAGCGCAGGCACAGCCGCCAGCACGCCAAGCGGCAGGCCCTCGTGCTCCGGTAGCTCCATCACGGTGAGCCCAGCCCGCTCGCAGAGCAATGTGCCCGCCGCGATATCCCAGGGCTTGGTTGTGCGCTCGAAATAGGCGTCGTAGCGCCCCGCGGCCGTCCAGGCCAAGTCGAGCGCGGCCGAGCCGAAGCGGCGGATGTCGCGCACCTGCGGGATCAGCCGCGCGAGCACCTCGGCCTGGGCAGCGCGCACGGAGGCGTCATAGGCAAAGCCGGTGGCGATCATCGCGCTTTCAAGCTCCGTGCGCCCTGACGCCACGATCGGGGCGCCGTTCAGGAGTGGTGGCCCATCGCGCATGGCGCTGAACAGCTCATCGCGGCAAGGATCGTAGATCGCACCGACAAGCGAGCCCTGGGCATCGGCCACGGCGACACTCACACACCACTGGGGAATCGCGAAGAGGAAGTTGACCGTGCCGTCGAGCGGGTCCACGATCCAGGTGAGGCCGTTCGTGCCGTCCCTCCCTCCCCCCTCCTCGCCGAGGAAGCCGTCGGCTGGACGTTCCTGGGCGAGCCGCTCGCGGATCAGCCGCTCGGACGCGAGATCGGCCTCGGAGACGAGGTCGGTGGGAGTGCTCTTGCTGGCGAGCGCCTGCTCGCGGCCACCGTCGAAGCGCTCGAGCAGGAGGGCGCCGGCATCGCGCGCCAATGCGGTGGCCAGCTCCAGCAGCTGCTCCTGGTTCACGAAAACGCGGCGGGGCGGTGCTGAGCCCACGGCTGCTCCGCCTCGAGCCGGGCGGAGAGCGACAGCAGGGTGGCCTCGTCGTTGGGCTTGCCAACAAACTGCACCGCGCGCGGCAGGCCGTCGGCGGCGAACCCCGCGGGCACGGAGCAGGCGGGCTGACCTGTGAAGTTCCACGGCGCCGCGTAGGGAACGGTCGCGGATGCCGCGATCGTCGTCCGCAGCCAGCCCCAGCCCTCGCGGGCGCCGATCCTCGGCGGTGGCGCGGGGGTCACGGGCATCAGCAACACGTCGTGGTCGGCCAGCGGCTCGTTCAGGCGGGCGGCGTAGTCAGCTTGGCGGGAGAGCGCCCAGTCGACCGCGCCGGGCGGAAGCATCCCCCCGAGGCGGGCGAGCGCGCGGACGCGCCGTTCCAGGCGCTCGGGATAAGCGAAGGTGGCGGCCTCCTCGTGGATGCTGCGCAGGTAGATCGCGGTGAACTCGGGGGGCGGCACGAGCGGGCCGTAGTCGATCTCCCGCTCGTCCACCTCGTGGCCGAGCCGGCGCAACAGCGCCACCGTCTCATCCAGCGCGGCATGGTTGTCGGGGTGCAGCTTCGTGAGCGGCGAGGGCGGCAGCTTGCTCGCCACCGCAATCCGCAGCGAACCCGTCGCCCGGCCGTCGCCCGGCGGGGACGACGATTGCTCCGCGGAGTCCGGGGCACCCGTCTGACCGAGCGCCTGCAAAAACGAGCTCGGCGGGACCGGCGCGGCGCCGGGGTCGCTCGGTCCTTCCGCGATCGCGTCGTAGAACAGCGCGGTGTCGCGCACAGAGCGCGCCAGCACGCCGTTGACGACCAGGCCGTGCCACGCGCCGATGTGCGGGGCCAGCGGCACGCGCCCGCGCTGGGTCTTCAAGCCGAACAGCCCGCAGTAGGCCGCGGGGAAACGGATCGATCCCCCGCCGTCTCCCGCCAGCGCCGCGCCCACCAGACCGGCAGCCACGGCTGCCGCGCTGCCCCCGCTGGAGCCACCGGGGCTGTGCTCCAGCCGCCAGGGGTTGCGCGTGACACCCCATGTGGGGGACTCGGTCCACGGGAAGGCGCCCAGCTCGGGCATATGCGTCTTGCCGATCACGATGGCCCCAGCCGCGCGCGCACGGCGAACGATCTCCGAGTCCTCGCGCGCAGGCTCCCCGTGGGCGTTCGTCCCGAACGTGCTCACCTCGCCGGCCACGTCGAATTCGTCCTTGACGGCGATCGGCACCCCCAGCAGGGGACGCTCCCCGCCGGCGCCACGGCGCGCGTCGGCCTGGTCGGCTTCCATCAGCGCACGCTCCGTGAACACGATCCGAAATGCGTTGAGTCGCGGGTTGAAGCGCTCGATGCGCCCCAGGTAGAGCTCGACCAGCTCGCGCGAGGAGACCTCGCCCGCGGCGATCAGCTCGGCTTGGCGAGCGATGCCGGCGAACGCTAGATCGGTGGCGTCCATGACACGGGAATCTAGAGCAGTGGCGCTCGCCACGGCATCGCGAACGTGCGAACGAGTCCCGCGCGACCGGCTCGCCGCCTCAGACGGGCGTGACGGGGTTGCGCTTGGCGGGCCACTCGCGGCGCTTGGCCGAGGCGTGCGCGAAGCGCCGGATCAGGTCCTCGCGCAAGCGCTCTGGCTCCACGACAGCGTCGATCACAAGTTCTGAGGCCAGGTGCAGAAGATCGATGTCCTCGGCGTACTCGCGCCTGAGCTCCTCGGTCTTCGCCGCTCGCTCGGCCCCATCGGGGATCGCCTGGAGCTGGTTGTAATAGACCGCGTTGATCGCCGCCTGGGGGCCCATTACCGCGATCGAGGCGCTCGGCAGGGCGATGCAGCAATCCGGGTCGAAAGCGGGACCGGCCATCGCGTAGAGCCCGGCCCCGTAGGCCTTGCGCACGATCACCGAGATCTTCGGGACGGTCGCTTCCGACACAGCGCTGATCATCTTCGCGCCGTGGCGGATGATCCCCTGACGCTCCACTTGGGTGCCGATCATGAAGCCGGGCACGTCGGCGAGGAACAGGAGCGGAATGTTGAAGGCGTTGCACGTCCAGATGAAGCGCGCGGCCTTGTCGGCGGAGTCGGAGAACAGGACCCCGCCCTTGTGCTTGGGCTGGTTGGCGACGATCCCGACGGGGTGCCCGTCGAGACGCGCATAGCCGACGACGATCTCCTTGGCCCAGCGCGAATGGACTTGCAGCAACGAGTCCTCGTCGACGAGGGCATCGATCAGGGAGAGCATGTCGAAGGGCTTGTTCTCGTCGGCAGGGATTAGCTCGGCGATGCCGGGCGCCGACGCACCTGCGCTCTCGCTGGCGGTGTTCGCCTCCTTCTCAACAGCAACCTGGCGGGGGGCGACCGGCTCGACAGGTGGGTGCGTGGGCGGGAGGGATTCCCAATTATTCGGCATATAGGACAGGTAGCGCCGCGCGAAAGCGATGCCCTCCTCGTCGGACTTGACCAACTGGTGCGCGCAGCCCGAGACGGAGGTGTGCATGCGCGCGCCGCCCATCTCCTCCAGGCTGACGTCCTCGCCGATCACCATCTGGGCCATGCGCGGCGAGCCCAAGTACATCGAGGCGTTGCCGTCGCGCATGATCACGATGTCGCAGAAGGCCGGGATGTAGGCGCCGCCGGCCGCGCTCGGCCCGAACAGAACGCACACCTGGGGGACGACGCCGGACATGCGCACCTCGTTGAAGAAGATGCGCCCGGCGCCGCGCCGGCCGGGGAACATCTGGACCTGCTCGGTGATGCGCGCGCCGGCCGAATCGACGAGATAGACCATCGGGACGCGCAGGCTGGAGGCACGTTCCTGGATGCGCAGGATCTTCTCGACCGTCTTCGGGCCCCACGAGCCGGCCTTGACGGTGGGATCGTTGGCCATCAAGGCAACCGGGCGCCCTTCGATCGTGCCGACCCCCGTGACGACTCCATCCGCGCCGAGGCCATCCTCGTTCCAGCTGGCGAGCAGCGCCTCCTCGGAGAAGGAGTCTTCGTCCAGCAGCAAGCCCACACGCTCGCGGACGGCGAGCTTGCCCTGCTCGCGCGACTTCTCATGGTGGCGCTCGGGCCCACCCGCGAAGGCGCGCTCGGTTGCTTCGTGAAGATCGCTCATCGGCCGCTGAGCCTATAGGTAGGCCGTCTAGGGCAGCAGGCGGCGGTACCTCGAGCGGCGGTGCTCGCGGGCAAGGCGACGCTCGTGGCGAGCCTGCAGGCGGGCCTCCACGACCGAGATGTCCGACCCGGGTCCGAGCAGGCGCCAGCCATCGCGCAACAGGGGCAGCAACGTGAAGATGATCACCCAGATCGGCCAGAAGGCGCCGGTGGCGCCGCTGGCGAGCCAGACGGCGACGCAGACGAGCGAGGCCGTGGCCGAGGCGCCGGCCTCCTGGACCAAGCGGCGGCGCAGGTTCGACTTGCGCTCCACCAAGGCCGCGCGCGCAGCCACGGTGCTGACGGGCAGGTCGGTGCGTAGCGCGTCGAGATCCGCCCGCGTGCGCGCCGCATAGACCGCGCCCAGGCGCTCGTCGAGCTCCTCGGCGGTGAGCCTGCCTGAGATGGTGTGCTCGTGCAACTCTTCGACGAGCCGTTCGCGCTCGGCGTCAGATACGCGTATCTGGCCAGGATCTGGCATAGCCAAAATGTAGTTCAAGTAGACCCGTGCTGAGCAAATGTCGTTCCTCGGCGAACGATTTCTTTCCCCGGGGAACCATTTCTTTCGCGGGAACACCTAGCACGCCGGGATCCACTCGACGCCGCGCGGGAAGCCAGTGTCGGAGTAGCCTCTGAGGAGCATGTCCGCCGAGGACGACTTCGACCTCACCGCAGCCGGATTGCGCGCCGACGGCACCGACCTGCGCATCTCGGTGGAGGTCTTGGCGAGCAAGCTCGAGGGCTCGCTGCCCACACGCACACGCGTGGAGCGTCGCGGCGGCGGACTCTTGGGACGCGGTGAGAAGCACGTGCGCCGCATCGAAGTGAGCCTCGGGGAGACCTCTTACGAGCTGATAGTGAAAGGCGACCTCGTGCAAGGCGGCCGCGAGCGCAAGGTCGGTGGCATCGCGATCAAGCGCGAGCAGCTCGACGCGGGCCGGTGGGTGAGCGAGCTCGCTGCCCAGCTGCGCGAGGAGGCCGAGCGCAGCACCGAGGCGCGGGCCGCACTCGAGAAGCTGGTCGGATGAGCATGGACGACTCCGGCCCGCGGAGGCACAAGCCGCTCGTGGAGGACGAGCGAGAGCAAGAGCAGTCGCTCGAGCGCGTCGAAGCCGGAGGCATCCCGCTGGCGGCCGAGCGGCGGCTGCGAGAGCTGGGCGAGCGCGGCGGCGCGTTCACCTCCGACCTGTCGGTGGGCGACTTTGCCCTGTGCCGTCAGCTCGGGCTGAAGCCGGTGTCGCAGGTGATGGGCAGCTCGATCTACCAGGTGGGCTACCAAGCGACACCGTGGCCCTCGGCGATGGGTGGCAGCTTCATGTTCGAGATGGAAGCGCTCTCGCAAGCTTGGAACGAGGTGCGGGGGCTCGCGCTGGGCCGCCTGGCCCAGGAGGCGAGCCACGTGGGCGCGGACGCGGTGGTTGGCGTGGAGCTGCGCACGGGCGAGCACGATTGGGCCGAAAACGCGATCGAGTATGTGGTGGTTGGAACGGCGATTCGCCGCGGTCAGAGCGCTGCGACCGAAGGCTCGGCCTCTGGCACCGAAGGGCGCCGAGGCAACGGCCCGACACCCAACGGGCGAGAACCCAGCCGCGGCGAGCCGGTGCTGACGGAGCTCTCGGTGGCCGACTACGCAAAGCTCTTGAGCGCCGGGGTGGAGCCGCTCGGGGTGGTTGCGTGGAGCTCGGTGTTCTTCGTGGGCGCTTCCTACTCGACGCAGATGATGAGCGGCGTGGGCGGCCTCGGCTTCACCCAGAACCAGGAGCTGAGGGAATTCACCCAAGGCGTGTACAGCGCGCGGGAGATCGTGGTTGGGCGCTTGACCGAGCAAGCGGCCAGGCTCGACGCGAGCGGCGTGATCGGCGTGCGCATCGCGCACGGTATCCAGCGCACGACGGTAGGCGCGGGCACATACTCGCGCGGCGGTCTGATGGTGACCTTCCATGCGATCGGCACGGCCATCCGGGAGGACCGCGCCAAGATCCCATATGCCCCCGAGACGATCATCGACCTGACGACCTGAGAGGAGCAGCGCAAGCATGAGCGAGAGCGAGAGCACCTACGACCCCACATCGCTGGAGGGCGTTCCCGAGGCGGGCAGGGCCCGCTTGGAGCAGAACCGCGCGGGGCTGTTCACCTCGGATTTGAGCGTGAACGAGTTCCTGCTGATCAAGCAGGCCGGCTTCGACCCGGTGGGCTTGGTCGTGGGCAGCTCGATCTACCACATCGGCATCCAGGTAGCCGGTTGGAAGAAGAGCCAGGAGATGACCGTGCTGAGCGAGGCGATGTATGGCGCAAGGCAGCTGGCGATGACGCGCATGGAGGAGGAGGCCGACCAGCTGGGAGCCGACGGCGTGGTGGGCGTGCGATTGGACATCGGCCGCTACGAGTGGGGTCAGGACATGGCGGAGTTCATCGCAATCGGCACCGCGGTCAAGCACCGCGAAGGGGTGCTCCACAGAGCGCCCAACGGGAGGCCGTTCACGAGCGACCTGTCGGGCCAGGACTTCTGGACGCTGCTGCGCACCGGGCACCGGCCCGTGGGGATGGTGATGGGCAGTTGCGTCTACCACGTGGCCCACCGAGGAATGCTCAAGTCGATGGCCCAGACCGGGCGCAACGTGGAGCTGTCGAACTTCACCCAAGCCCTGTACGACGCGAGGGAGCTGGCGATGGAGCGCATGCAGAGCGAGGCGCAGGAGTTGAGCGCGGAGGGCATCGTGGGCGTGGACCTGCAGGAGAAGAGCCACGGCTGGGGCAGCCACACGATCGAGTTCTTCGCGGTCGGCACGGCGATCGTGCCGAGCGAGGGCCACGACGGGAAGATCGAAGCGCCAACACAGGTGCTCGACCTGAGTTGAGGCGTGAGTTGAGTTGACAACCGAAACGAAGGAACCAAGCCGATGAGCATCGTCACCACAGAAGACCGCGGAGCGGTCCGCCACGTAGTGCTGAACCGTCCGGAGAAGCGCAACGCGATGAGCCAGGAGCTATTGCGAGCGCTCGGCGATGCGCTGCGAGCGGCCACCGTCGACGAGTCGGTTCACTGCGTGGTGCTGCGCGGCGAAGGACCCGTGTTCTCGGCGGGCGTGGACCTGGTCGAGCTGGCCGCCTCGGCCAATCGGCCGGGCAACTTGCGCCCGTTCAGGAACACGTTCCTGGAATGCCCGAACCTCGCTGAAGCTATGCCAAAGCCGGTGGTGTGCCAGATCCACAGGACCTGCGTGGGCGGGGCGTTGGAGGTGGCGCTCGGCTGCGACCTGCGCATCTCCTCGAGCGATGCCCAATTCGGCCTGCCGGAGGTGAAGTTCGGGATCATCCCGGACGTGGGCGGCTCGACGCGGCTACCTGCCGTCGTGGGCCTGGGCAGGGCCAAGGAGCTGATCATGACCGGCCGCACGATCGACGCGAACGAGGCGGAGCGCATCGGGCTGGTCAACCGAGTGGTGGCGCCAGAGGAGCTGGAGCAAGCCACCGGGGCGCTCGTGGAGGAACTGCTGGCCAACTCGCACGTGGCGGTGGGCCGTGCCAAGCGCGTGATCGATGCCTCAGCACGCCCCGCGCTGGCGCAGACGCTGGAGATGGAGGTGTCGGTGCAGGAGTACTGCGTGGCCGCGATGCGCGAGCAGGCCCGTGCGGCCGCCGAGCCTGCGGGAGTGCCCGGCTAGCGCCAGTCCACTGGCCCGGCCACGAGCGTGTGGGAGCCGAGCCGCCGGCCGAGCACCTCCTGGGCGCGACGGGCACAGGCGAGCAGGGCATCGAGGTCGATGCCGGTGGAGATCCCCATCTGCTGGAGCATCGAGGCGAGATCCTCAGAGGCGACGTTGCCGGTGGCGCCGGGGGGCACGGGACAGCCGCCGAGCTCGCCGAAGCTCGACTCGAAACTGTCGATGCCTGCTCGGAGCGCGGCGAGCACGTTGGCAAGCCCTTGACCACGCGTGTTGTGGAAGTGAGCGGTGAGCTGCACGTCGCCGAGCGCGGCGGTCCAAGTCCCGAACAGCTCTTCCACCTGAACCGGATTGGCCATACCGGTAGTGTCGCCAAAGCCGATCTCCTGGGCGCCGGCGTCACGCAGGCGCGTAGCGATCTCGAGGACACGCTCGGGCGGCACGTGACCCTCGTAAGGACAGCCGAATGAGGTGGAGATGACCGCCTCGCAGCGCAGGCCCTGCTCGCGCGCGCGAGGCAAGACTTCTTCGAGCGACGCAAGCGACTCCTCGACCGAGCGGTTGACGTTGTGACGGTTGTGGGTCTCGGAGGCCGAGAGGAACACGTTGACCTCATCGAAGGCGGGCCGCTCCCGGGAGAGGCTGTCGCGCAGCTCCAACGCCCGGGCGAGACCGCGCTCGTTGGGGATGAGCACGCTGAGGGCGACCTCGGCAGGCACATCGATCCGGGTCAGGACCTCGGCGGCGTCGGCCAACTGGGGGATCACCTCGGGACGCACGAAGCTCGTGACCTCCAGACGGCGCAGGCCGGTACGGGCCAGCATCTCGATCAGCTCCACCTTGCGCTCGGTGGGGATGACCTCCGGCTCGTTCTGGAAGCCGTCGCGCGGTCCTACCTCCCGGATCTGGACGGTGTCAGGGATGTTCATACCCTTACCCGGGACGTGCATGCACGTCCCGGCCGGCCGGTACATGTACCGGCCGGGACCAGGTCGCATGCGACCTGGTCACCATCACCACATCGACAGGCCACCGGAGACGTTGAGCGTCTGTCCGGTCACATACGAAGCGTCCTCGGAAGCGAGGAACGCGATCGCCGCGGCGACCTCCTCGGGCTCGCCGGAGCGGCGCAGGACGGTCTGGTTGACCATGCCCTGCTTGAGCCTTTCCCCCAGCTCGCCGAGCACCTGGGGCGCGGCGTTGAGCAAGGGCGTCTCGATCGGGCCGGGCGCGACCGCGTTCGAGCGCACCCGGTAGCGCGCCGACTCGCGCGCGATCGCCTTGGTGAAGCCGATCACGCCGGCCTTGGCGGCCGAGTAGACAGACGAGCCCTGCGAGCCGACGCGGCCGGCCTCGGAGGCGACGTTGACGATCGAGCCCGCGCGGCGCTCTTGCATGCCGGGCAGAACGGCATGCGTAACCGCCAAGACCCCTCGCAGGTTGACGCCGAGCACGAAGTCCCACAGGCCCTCGTCGGAGTTGACGAAGTAGGAGAACAGATCGGTGCCCGCATTGTTGACGAGCACACCCACCGGCCCCAAGCGCTCCTCGATCGCGGCAACCCCGGCACGAACGGACGCGGTGTCGGTCACGTCGAGCGCGCAGCCGAAGCCGTCCAGCTCAGAGGCGAGCTCGCGGGCGCGATCCTCGTTGACGTCGCCGATCGCCACCTGGGCTCCTTCCGCGGCGAGCAGACGGGCCGTGGCAGCGCCGATCCCGGACGCTCCGCCGGTGACGAGCGCGGTCTTGCCCTCGAATCGCATCGTGCAAGCCTATACTGCGCCGCCGTGGAGCCCGCCCCCGCAGAGCCCGTCGCGATCATCGGAGCATCGGGAGCGCTCGGCTTCGGTCTGGCGGTGCGCCTCGGGCGCGTGGGTGTGCCGGTGGTGATCGGCTCGCGCGACGAGGAGCGCGCGGTCGAAGCGGCGGATCGCGCGCGTGCGGCGGTGCCCGACGGCGGATTCACGGGTGCGGAGAACGCTCGGGCGGTGGATACGGTGGATACGGTGATCCTGAGCGTGCCCTTCCGCAGCCAGTCCGAGACGCTCAAAAACCTGAAGGGCTCGCTGCGCGCGGGCCAGCTGTTGATCGACGCCACGGTGCCGCTCGCGGCGGCGGTGAGCGGGCGCGCGACGCGCATGCTCGGCGTATGGCAGGGCTCGGCCGCGCAGGCGGCCCAGGAGCTGGTCCCCGATGGTGTGAAAGTCGTCTCGGCCCTCCACACCGTGAGCGCCGCTTCGCTGACCGACCTCGATGACGACCTGGCCCAGGACGTGCTCGTGTGCGGCGATGCGCGCGAGGACAAGCGGCGTGCGGCGCTCTTGATCGAGCGGATCGGGGGCCTGCGCTGCGTGGACTGCGGTCGCCTGGAGATGGCGCGCATCGCCGAGTCGATGACGGCCTTGATGATCTCGATCAACGCCAAGCACAAAACCCACGCGGGCGTGCGGATCACGGGCCTGCCCGACGACGCCTGGGAGTGAGCGGCTCGCGTCAACCCGGAGGCCGGTCCGCCCTGGGAGATCCCCTCCCCGTCAAACGTCCGTCGGACGCGTGTGAGGCCGATGGCGGCTCACCGGTGGTGGTGCTGGCCGGCGGCACCGGCGGGGCAAAGCTCGCGCGTGGCATGCTCGATGTGGTGGGAGCAGACGAGCTAGTGGTGATCGCCAATACCGGCGATGACATCGACATCTACGGCTCGCACGTCTCCCCCGACCCAGACCTCGTGTCGTTCTGGCTCGCCGATCTCATCGATGACCGCGGCTGGGGCATCGAGGGCGACACGTTCGCCGTCATGGATGCCCTGCGCGCGCTCGGCACAGATGTGTGGTTCAACCTCGGCGACCGCGACCTCGCCTGGTGCCTGGAGCGCAGGCGCATGGAGGATGAGGGATTGCGTCCCACGGAGGCACTTGCCCGCCTGAACGAGGCCATCGGCGTGCGTGCGCGGGTGCTGCCGATGTGCGACGAGCCACTGCGCACGTGGATACGCACCGATGGGGGCTGGCGCGACTTCCAGCGGTTCATGATCCGCGACCGGACGGAGGGACCTGTGCGCGAGGTGGAGTTTCGGGGCGAGGGCGCCCGGCCCACACCCGAGGCGCTCGCGGCGCTGGCCGGCGCCCGCGCTGTGATCGTCGGCCCCAGCAACCCCGTCATCTCGATCTGGCCGATCCTGCACGTGCTCGGCGAGGCGCTCGCAGATACCGCCGTGCCGGTGGTGTGCGTCAGTCCCGTCGTGGGCGGGGAGATCGTGAAGGGACCGACCGCCTCGTTCATGGCCGCCTACGAGCAGCCCGTGAGCGCCGCGGGCGTGTTTGGCTTCTATGAGCAGGTCGCACCCGGCCTGCTGCGAGGGATCGTCGCCGACGAGATGCTCGCCGGCCTGCCGACGCTCCAGATCGACACGGCAATGGCAGACGGGGCCGCACGGGCACGCGTGGCCGAACAGACGCTCACGTTCGCGCAGACGCTGGCCGGGTAGCCTCTCAGAGCCGATGCGGACCGCCGCGATCCTCCCCGTCAAGCGCTTCCCGCTCGCCAAGCAGCGGCTCGGGGAAAGCGTCGCCGACTCGCTGCGAGCAGGCCTCGCGCGGGCGATGGTGGGCGACGTGCTGAGCGCACTGCGCGAGTGCACCGCGATCGACGCAACGATCGTCGTGACTTGCGAGTCCTCGGTGGCGCGTGCCGCACGCTACATCGATGCGATCGTGGTGGAGGACGAGGCCGAGCGAGGGCAGAGCGCAGCCGCCGCGCTTGGACTCGCCAAGGCGCTCGAAGAGGGCTTCGAGCGCGCGCTCTGCGTGCCGGGCGACTGCCCTACGCTCGATCCGGCGGAGCTGACGGACCTGCTTGCCCCCTGGGCGCCCGGCGGTGACGAAGGGTCACGAATCGAAGCGCCCCACGCGTGCGCGCAGGGCATCGCCAAACAGGAAGTAGTGATCGTGCCCGACCGCCACGGCAAGGGCACCAACGGCCTGCTGCTCACGCCGCCGAATGCGATCAATCCCAGCTTCGGAGAGGACAGCCGCGCCCGCCACGAACGACTGGCACACGACGGCGGCGTCAGTTGGCGGATCGAGCAGCCCGCATCTTTGCTGTTGGACATCGATACAGGCGAGGATCTGGCCGTGCTGCGTGAGCGCTTGGCGAGCACGCCGATGAGAGCGCCACGGACACGCGCGGTGTTGGGCCTCGGAGACAAGTCTTGGCAGAGCTCGCAGCCCGCGGCCTGAGCGGCCTGCCCGAGATCGTCGCAGGCACAGACCTGGGCGAGATGGTCGCGACGGCGATCGCGGCCGAGCGCCCGCCCCGCCCCCTGCAGGACGGTCAGATCGTGGCGATCGCCCACAAGGTTGTCTCGAAGGCGGAGGGCGCGGTGGTGGACTTGCGCAAAGTGGTGCCCCACGCGCGCGCGCGAGTCATCGCCGAAAGACAAAACAAGGACCCGAGGGCAGTGCAGGTCGTGCTCGACCAGTCCGAGGAGATCTTGCGCGAGGCCAACGGAGTGCTGATCTGCCGCACGAAGCACGGCTTCGTGTGCGCGAACGCGGGCGTGGACGCCTCCAACTCGGCGAGCCAAGGCACGCTGATCGTGCTCCCGAGCAACCCCGACGACTCCGCTCGCACGATCCGCAAGCGCCTGCGGGAGCTCACAGGCGCGAGGATCGGCGTGCTGATCAGCGACAGCTTCGGCCGCGCCTGGCGCCACGGTCAGTGCGACGTGGCGATCGGCTGCGCGGGCGTGGCCCCGCTGGAGGACTGGCGCGGGCGCACGGACAGCAAGGGGATGGAGTTGCACGCGACCTGGCTGGCCGTGGCGGACGCGATCGCCTCGCTGGCCGACCTGGCAAGAGCCAAGGATTCGGGCGAGCCTGTCGTGATCGTGGAGGGCCTGGAGCGCTTGGTCAGCGACGAGAACGGCCCTGGGGCACGCGCCCTGCTGCGTCCTCTGGGGGAGGATCTGTTTCGCTGAGCCAGCTCCAAAAGCGAATGAACTCGCGCTCGTGGCCGATGCCGCATTCGAGTGCGAGCCGCCATCCGTGCGACGCCTCGCCGAGGCCGGCGAGCAGCTGTTCGCAGTCCAGCAGCCGCCGTTGGTGGACCCGGAAATGCATGCACGTGATACGGCGAGGCGACAAGGCCTACATCGTCATGCTCCGCCCCAACCCCAGGGCGATCGAGAAAAAACAGATCTCGGCCTGGGTGTGGAACATCCGAGCGAACCCCAAAGTGCGCCTGCGTATCCGTGGCGGCACGTTCGACGGCATCGCGCGAGAGTTGTCTGATCCCCAGGAGGCACAGCGGGCAGCAGAGATCTACTCCACGACGATCAATCCGTTCGACTACGCCGAGTGCATGTTCCACCGCGGCGGACTCCCGACCAAGGCCAAGATCGAAGAGCTGCATCGCAGCTGGTTCGAGCACGGCATGGCGCTCGAGATCGAGCTTCAAACAGGCGGACGCTAGGGCTGAGAGACGTTCCCGCGGCCAGCCCGAGCGACGGGCTGTGAATGAGGTGGCGAGCCGCGCCGCGGAGCAATGGCACGCCGGGCAGCGGCCAGCGCGGCGACGGGCATGCCAGTGGCCAGCGCACGCGCGGGGCCTATGTGGCGCGAGCCGAAGGCCTCGAAGATCCTGGCGGTGCGCTCGTTGTAGCTTGCGGCTGAGAAGAACAGGCGCTCGCCCGGATTGATCTTGCGACCCGTGGCATAGCTTAGGATTTCCCTGGTGTGGCCTTTGAGGCCACGCGAATGCCGGCGGCGATAGCGCTGCAAGCCCTGCTCCAAGGACTCCTGCCCGGCAAAGGCCGGAGCGACGCTGTCGGCGAGCCATTCCGAGGACTGCAGGGCAAAGCCGCAACCGACGCCCCACAAGGGGTCAACGGCGCTGGCGGCGTCGCCGACGAGCGCGAGGCCGGGGGCGGTTGGAGTGTTGATGACGTTGGTCATGTCGATCTTGCCGGTCATCTCCCCGACCAGGCGCGACTCGGCGATCGGCGGCGCTTCGGGGATCGCGGCCACGAATCTTTGGACAGCCGCGGCTGGGTCCTCGCGGAATTCGGGCAGGCGCTTCATGGCGGGCATGACGGCGTAGAAGACGAGATCGCTGTCGGTGGGAAAGGCGCCGACCATGTCGGGGTCGAGCAGCCATAGGGCCGAGTTGGGAAAGCAGGCGGGCTTGGGTCCTTCGAAGTAGCCGCCGTAGGCGAAGCGCCCGTGGGGCGAGGTCTTGGTCGGGACGCCCGCCAGCTTGGCCACGCGCGATCCGCGTCCGTCGGCGCCGACCACGAGCCTTGCTCGCAAGTCCAAAGTGTGGTCATGGGGGTCGCGCGCCTTGACCCCGGACACCCGCTCTCCGTCGCGTAGGAGCTCTCCGACCGCGTGCCCGAGGATCAAGTCGACGCCGGACGTCGCGGCGGCCGTTTCGCGGATCAGGGGATCGAGGCGCTCGCGGCGCAGGTTGATGCCGCTCGGCAGCGGGCTGTCGGGCGAAGGCTCGACCCAGCCCCAGCGTGTCCAGGCGCTGGCGCGCGAGCGCAAGGCGCCGGCCCGCATCATCGGCTCGATCAGGCCGATGCGCTGCAGAGGACGTACTCCAGAGGACTGGATGTAGTGTGTACAGACTCGCTTGAAGGCCTTGGGATCGGGGCTCTTCTCGATCAAGGCGACCTGAGCGCCGGAACGCGCCAAGAGGATCGCGGCGGTACAGCCCGCCAGGCTGGCGCCGACGATCGCTACGTCGTAGTCGTTGCGCGCCGTCATGCGACAGTCACCGCCAAATCGTAGCGTTGTCTGATCTCGTACAGAGTCGTGCGCTCGGCCGCCGGGCGCCCGGCCCGGTGCGCGGCGGCCACCAGCTGCTCAGGGTCGAGTCGGGTGCCATGGTAGGAGCCGGCCAGCCGCGAGATCGACTCCTCCATCAGGGTGCCGCCGAGGTCGTTGACGCCCCAGCGCAGGGACTCGGTGGCGGCGTCGAGGCCCATCTTCACCCAGGATGCCTGGAGGCTGGGAATCGTGCGTCCGAGCGCGAGGCGGAAGACGGCGGTGTGCTTGAGATTCTCCTCACGCGAGATCTCCTCCACCCCATGCGTGCGCCCGAGCAACGTTTGGAAAGGGATGAAGGAGAGCGGCACGAACTCGGTGATGCCGCCTGTGCGCTCTTGTAGCTCGCGCACGACGCGCATGTGCTCGGCAAGCTCCCAAGGCTCCTCGATGTGCCCGAACATGACCGTGGAGGTGGAACGCAGGCCGGCCAAATGCGAGGCTTCGACGATCTCAACCCAGCGGGCGACCGGCAGCTTGTTGGGCGAGATGCGCTCGCGCACACCGTCGTGCAGGACCTCGGCGGCGGTGCCGGGAGTGGAGCCAAGTCCGGCTTCGCGCAACTGGGCGAACACCTCGGCGGGAGGCAAGCCGGAGATGTCGCACATGTGGGCGATCTCCATCGGGGAGTAGGCGTGCAGGTGCAGGTCCGCCCCCGCCTCGCGGGCAGTCGCCTTGGCCAGGCGCAGCCACCCCAGGTAGTCCTCGAAAGCCCAGTCGGGATGGATGCCCGACTGGATGCACAGCTCGGAGACGCCGTAGTCGATCGCCTCCAATACCCGTCGCCTGAACTCCACCTCGTCGTGCTGGTAGGCGTCGGGCGAGCGCTTGGACTGGCCGAAGCCGCAGAAGGCGCAGCCGACTGTGCAGACGTTGGAGATGTTGATATTGCGGTTGACGACGAAAGTGACGGTGTCCCCGGCCAGCTCCGCGCGGAGCTCGTCCGCGGCGACCCTCATCTCCTCGATCGCCTCGGGGCGCGTCTCGGCGAACATGGCCGTGAGCTCCTCGGCGCTCAGAGCCCGTCCATCGCGTCCCCTCTCCGTCGCCCCGCTCACCAGATCCGGGCGGATCGGGGCGGGTGGGTCGGTGCGGCCGGAGCCCCTGCGAGGGATGAAGCTCCAGTACTTGAGCTTGATCGTGTCCAACACGCCTCGTGACACCCAGTCAGGGTCGATGTACTGCGGATAGACGCACAGACGCTCGGTGAGGGCAAAGCCATCGGCCTGCAGGCGCTTGCGCACCTGGTGGGGGGAGGGGAAGGGGTGCTCGGGTGAGATGTGGTCGCCGTTGGCCGAGAGCCCACCGAGATCGGTGGCGCCGGCGGCCACCAGGTCACTCCACCAGTCGGCCAGATTCGGCGGGATCTGGATCCCGACATCCGGCATCAGGCGCCGTGTTTCTTCGATGAGCAGCTTCATGTCCTCGATCGAGACGGCCCCCGCGCCCTCAGTAGCCCACTTCGGCAGGGGAACGTCGGGACGGCAATCGGAGACGCCGGTACGCCAGTACTCGCTGGCCGCCTCATTGGCGATCTCGGCGGGCTCCTGCCCGTAGTAGCTCTGGTGAGGAACGAAGTTCTGGAGGATCACCTCCTGGATGTGGTTGTACTCGCTGTGCAGGGCCGCGATCGCCTCCAGGGAAGCGATGCGCTCCTCCGAGGTCTCGCCGATGCCCACGAGGATGCCGCTGGTGAAGGGGATGCGAAGCTCGCCGGCCGCCCGGATCGTCTCCAGGCGGCGCGCGGGATGCTTGGTGGGCGAGCCGGCGTGCACGGTCTGCATCAAGCGCTCGGAGACCGACTCGAGCATGAGGCCCTGCGAGGCGGTGACCTCGCGCAGGCGCGCGAGCTCTTCTCGCGAGAGCACGCCAAGATTGGTGTGCGGTAGGAGCCCACGCTCCAAAGCCCGTTCGCACGTCCAAGCGACGTACGCCGTGAAGTCCTCATGGCCGTAGTCGCTCAACCGTCCGCGAACCTCGGGGTTGACCTCGGGATGCTCGCCGGTGAGCACGAGCAGCTCCTTGACCTGACGGCGGGCCGCGCCGTCGAGGATCTCCAAGACCTGCTCCGGCGCGTAGAGGTGCGCCTTGTGGGTGGCGAAGGCGCAGTACTTGCAGTAGCAGCGACACGTACGCGAGAGCGAGAGCGTCAGGTTGCGCGAGAAGGTGACGCGGCGGCGCATCGGTTGAGTCTATGACCCTTCTTGCTGTTCCACCTGGCGCATGCGCCAGGTGGCCCGAGTGGTGCATGCACCACTCGGTGTAGCCGCACATGTGCGGCTACATTCGGACCGATCGAAGGTCGGCGCGCATGCGCGCCCCGACCGGACGGCGCATGTGCTGTCCGGCACCATCCCTACATTGCGCGCATGTCCGAAGACACCCTGCGTCGCGCTGTGGCCGAGATGGTCGGCGCCTTCACCCTCACTTTCATCGGCGCTGGCGCCGCGGCCGCGTCCGGTGTCATCACAGACCCCTCGCTGATCGGGGTGGCGGTCGCCAACGGCCTTGCGATCGGCGTGATGGTCTGCGCCCTGGGTCACATCTCAGGAGGACACTTCAATCCGGCCGTTACGTTCGGCTTCTTGATCACGCGCAAGATCAAGCCCGCGCTCGCGGGCGTCTATTGGGTTGCTCAGTTCGGCGGCGCGGCGCTGGCGGCGCTGCTCGTGAAGCAGCTGCTGCCCCGAGCCACGACCGAAGCGGTGAAGCTCGGCGTACCGGCACTGGGACATGGCGTGAACGCCGGCTCCGGCTTCTTGCTGGAGGCGATCCTGACCTTCTTCCTGGTGTTCGTGATCTTCGGCGCGGCGGTGGACGCGCGCAACCAGTTCAGTGTCGTCGCCGGCCTGGCGATTGGCCTGACGATCACGATCGACGTGCTCTTCGGAGGCCCCTTCACGGGTGCCGCCATGAACCCCTCGCGGGCTTTTGGGCCACAGCTCGTGGGCGACCATTGGGCCAACGGCTGGGTCTGGTACGCGGGACCGCTGCTCGGTGCCACGGTCGCCGCCGGCCTGTACGCGTTCCTCTACCTACGCAAGCCCGGAGTAGAGCCAGCGGCTACCTGAGCAGTGAGCGGGGCAAGCGTCTACCTGGCCCGCCACGGCCAGACCGCCTACAACCTCGAGCGTCGCTTCCAGGGTCACCTGCCGGTCCCGCTCGACGAGACAGGCCGGGAGCAAGCAGCCGACCTGGCCGAGCGGGCTAGTACCGGCGCTGCGGGGATGCCGTTCGTTGCCTTGTGGTGCAGCCCCCTCCTGAGAGCACGCGAAACGGCCGACATCGTGGCCGCCCGCATCGACCTGGAGCCACGCGAGGAGCCGCGCCTGATGGAGACCGACGCGGGCAACTGGACCGACCGCCTGTTCGTCGACGTCCAGGCCGAGGACCCCGAGGGCTTTGCCGGCTTCATCGAAGGCCGGCCCGACTTCGGGTTCCCCGGCGGCGAGTCGTTTGCCCAGCAGGGCGCGCGCGTGGCGGCCGCCCTCGCCGAGGTCGAGCAGGGGGACCTGCCGGCCCTCGTGGTCTGCCACGGTGTGGTCATACGCATCGCCCTCTACCAGCGCGCGGGCCACAAGGTGGCGCTCGCCGAGCGAGTCCCGAATGCAGCGCTTGTTCCCTTGGACCCGGTCGAGGTCGAGCACGCCGAGCTGGGGGGCGGCGAGGCGTTGCCGCCGAGCTGAGGCACGTCAGGCAAGACACGCCCGGTCTCGGCCCGGCTCAGTTGGGCCTCGCGCCTTGCTCAGTCAGCGCCGCTGCCCAATCCCTGGGCGAGCTTGGCAACGAGCTCCGCCCCTTCGCGGGCCATGCGCGAGCGTGGCACGATTACGTCAAAGCCCGCCCGCTCGCCCCGCGCTCGCATATCGACGTCGACATGCGAGTAGAAAGCAAGCGTGCCGATCCCGGCAAGCGACCCCCGGGCCACCAGCGATTCGACCAGTGAGGCACGATCGTAGCCTTCGTCGGTGAGGTCAACGACCAAGACGCGTGCTCCCGCCAAGACGCCGTCCACTGCCTCGGAATCCCCGACCAGCTCGACCGTGTGGCCGCCCGCGATCAGGTCTGCTTGCACGCGCGATCCGAACAACAGGTCGGGAATGAAGGCAACGACGTGCGCCATCGATTTGGGCGCTTGACCGTCCGGCAGGCCTACTGCCCCCGCAGCCGCGCGAACTCCTCGCGCACCGAGTGCGGGCGACCCCACATCTGCACGACCTCGACGCGCCCGGCGCGTTGCTCGCGCAAGACCATCTCCCCCTCGATCCCCGCTTCGTCGAGCAGGCGCAGGGCCCCGTGCGTGGTGGGTGCGGAGGCGGCGTGACCGAAGCGGTGGGCGACAAGCAGGCGCCAGTGCCAGTCGTGGTGTGAATAGGGCTGTGCGTTGCACGTGACGAGGTAGACGCAGGCATCGATGTAGCGCGACTCGTCGGTGATGCGCAGGTCGAGCTCGAGGTCGGTCCAGTCGTCGGGCATCGAATCGACGATTCGCTGGAAGGTGTCCGCAAGGGCCATGGCCTGAAGCCTAGTGGACAGTCCACAGTCCAACCGGCAACTGCCCGCAGAGTCGATCGTCGGCCCAAGCGGAAGCGTGGACCGGGATATCCTCCAAGCCATGGCGGTGACAGACACGAGTACGGTCGCGGCCGAGTATGCCGCGCTGACCGGGCATTGTGGGTTGGTGGACCGCTCCGAGCGCGGCAAGCTCGCCCTCACTGGCCTGGGGGCCATCGAGTTTCTGAACGGCCAGGTCACCAATGAGCTAGCCGGCCTGAAGCCGGGCGAGGGCCGCTATGCGGCCTTCCTGACGCACAAGGGCAAGATGCTTGGCGACGTGCGCATCCTGGCGGTCGGCGAGGATCCTGACGCGGAGCCACACGAGCTGCTGCTCGACACCGAGCGCGTGGCTCTGCAGGCCCTATTCGACATGATCCGCCGCTTCAGCGTGGGCTATGACGTCGAGCTGCACAAGCGTACGCTCGAGCGCTCCCTGCTCTCGTTGATCGGCCCCCGCGCGGGTGAGGTCGCCACGAAGGCGTTCGCGCTCGACTCGGCATCCGGTCCAGCTGCCGGCACCGCCCGACCAAGCGCGTCCGAACCAGGCTGGTCCGGGCCGGGCAACGGCCCGACGGGCCTCCCCGTGCACGAGCACGCTCACCTGCTCGTGAGCCTCGGCGAGACCCCGGTGCATCTGATCCGCACCGACGTCGGCTTCGACGCACTGCTCGACTCATCGGCGATCGACAGCGCGCGTAGGGCCCTCTTTGAGGCCGGGGCAACCGAAGCCGGCGAAGCGGCGGCGGAGATCGTGCGCGTGGAGCACGGACGCGCTCGCTACGGAATCGACCTCGACGAGAGCACTATCCCCCAGGAGGCCGGACTGAACGAGCGCGCGGTGAGCTTCACGAAGGGCTGCTACGTGGGCCAGGAGACCGTCGCCCGGCTCCACTACAGGGGAAAACCCAACCGTCACCTGCGTGGACTGCGCCTCTCTGAGCCCGTCGAGCCCGGCGCCGAGCTGCACCTCGGCGAGCGCACCGTGGGACGCCTGGGAAGCTCCGTCCTGTCCCCCAGCTTCGGCCCAGTCGGCTTGGCCCTTGTACGCCGGGAGGCCGAACCCGGTGACACGGTGGCCGTAGGCGAGCACGGGGCCAGCGCTCTGGTCAGTGTGTTGCCCTTCGCCTAAACCGCTTGGGTCCACCGGCATGGTTACTCGAACCCGCCGGTATGGGCTCTACGCCGGGACGCATCTGTGGCGGGTAGGATTGCGAGCCGTCCCCCCGCCCCCGACATACGAGGTCTCAGAGCACCGTGGCAATCGATCTTCAGCGAGTCTCCCAAGTGAACGCCGAGCCCGGCGAGCTGCCCGCCACGATGGCCGCGTGGGTCATCAGGGAGGAGCGCCAAGGCGAACCGAAGGATGCCTTCCAGCTGGAGGAGATCGAGGTTCCCGAGCCCGGCGCCTTCGAGGTGATCGTGCGGGTGATGGCCGCGGGCGTGAACTACAACAACGTGTGGGCCGCCTTGGGCAAGCCCGTGTCGGTGATGAAGTACGGCGATCATCCCCAGTACGGCCATCACATCGGCGGCTCGGACGCCTCGGGCATCGTCTGGAAGGTCGGCGCGGGCGTGACGCGCTGGAAGCCCGGCGATGAGGTCGTGGTCCACTGCAACCAGGCCTCCTACGAGGACCCCGAGGTACACGGCCTCGACCCCATGGCCGCACCCTCGCAGAAGATCTGGGGCTATGAGACGACTTGGGGATCGTTCGCCCAGTTCACCAAGGTCCAGGCCCAGCAGCTGCTGCCCAAGCCGCAGGCGCTCAGCTGGTCGGAGTCGGCGTCCTATGGCCTCGTGTACTTCACCGCCTACCGCATGCTGATGACCCGCTGCAAACTGCAGGCCGGTCAGAAGGTCTTGATCTGGGGCGCCGCCGGCGGCCTCGGTGTGTTCGCCACGCAGCTGTGCGCCGCCGCCGGTGCCCATTGCGTCGGAGTCGTGTCCTCACCCGAGAAGGGCGAGCTCGTCAAGCGCCTCGGCGCCGTCGACTTCATCGACAGGGCCGAGTTCGCGGGCATGATGCGCAAGGGTGGCGAGAGCCCCGAAGAGGAGAAGACTCGCTTCGGTGCCTCGCGCGAATTCGCAAAGCGCGTCAAGCAGATCCTCGGCGACGCCCCCGACATCGTTTTCGAGCACGTCGGCCAGGCGACCTTCCCGACGTCGGTGTTCACGGTCAAGCCGTTCGGCAAGGTCGTGATCTGCGCGGGCACCACCGGTTTCAACCTCGACTTCGACGTGCGCTACCTATGGATGAAGCAGAAGGAGATCCTTGGCTCGCACTTCGCCAACGCCTATGAGTGCATGAAGGCCAACGAGCTGATCGAGTCAGGCCAGATCAGGCCGGTCCTGTGGCGCACGCTTGGCTTCGAGGGCGTGGCCGAAGCCCACCAGCTCATGCTCGAAAACAAGCACCTCGGCAAGATATCCATCCTCGTGGGCGCCGAGTCCGAAGAGGAGGGCAAGACCGCAGACGGCCCCGGTGCGATCCACGCAGAGGTTGGAGGCTGATATGGCTGGCACAGTGATCGTCCCCTGGTATGCGACGGGCTTCAGGGCCGATGGTTTCGAGGAGGCCTTGAACGAGGTCGCCGCGACCGCCTTGCGTTATGGAGCCAGCTCCTATGCGGTGTATCGCGCACGCGATGACCGCTACAAGTTCCAGCAGTTGGCGAGCTTCGCCGAGCACGCCGACTGGGAACGCTTCTGGGAAGGCCCGGAGATGGCTGACTTCAGGGTGCGCCATTCCAGCTGGTACCAGGTCCCCGTCCTGTACGGGTGGTGGGATCGCACTGCGGCAGGCGGCATCGCCGAGCCGACCGCGGGCGCCCCTTCATCGTCATCGAGCGCCAACGGCCACGGCAACGGCGCTCGCGCCGCCGAAGGCGAGAGCGCCTAGCGCGCGAGGCTCTGCACCGCAGCGGCGACTGCCGCCGGGTGTGTATAGGGCACCATGTGCCCACCTTGCACCATTTCCAGGCGGGCATCGGGAAGGGTCGCAGCCAGGCGCCGTCCGCATTCGGACTTGACCAGTTTGTCCTGGGCTCCTTGCACGACGACCGCAGGCACGTGGATCTCGGCAATCCCGCGGTTGAGCCCTTCGATCACGCCGTTGGCGGCAACTGTCTCACCGGCATAGGCCTCGAGATTGCCGTGCTTGAGGTTGATCGCCAGCACGCGCTGATGATGGCGCTGGTTGACTGGGTTGGGACTGAAGGCTTCGCTTTCGGCTGGGTCGGCCGAGGCCGTGCGCAGCAGCTGCGAGAAGGTGACGTCTGAGAGCTCGGAGATGACGGGCAGTTCAACGAATTTGACGAACCGCGCCTGGGCGCGCGCGAAGGCGCTGTTGTGGGTACAGGTTGCCGCGGCATCCACGAGTACCAGTCCACGCACTTCGGAGGGATGGCGCTCGGCGTAGGCGAGCGAGATCGCACCGCCATAGGAGTGGCCTACCAGGATTGGACGGCCGAGGTGAAGCCGTTCGATCGCTTCGTGGACCGCTTGGAGCTGGCGGTCGAAGGGGAAGTAGCCACCGGTCGAGAAGCCATAGCCGGGCCGGTCGATCGCGACCGTGCGGTGACCGATCAAAGGCGTGACGTCTTCAAAGTCTTCGGCTGTGCCGGGCAGCCCGTGGATCAAGAGAACCGCCGGTTCAGGACCAGGCCGTTCGAGGTAGCGCAGCTTCAAACCCGCCAGTTGCAGGAACCTGCCGGTCGGCTGCGGCGTTACGGGCAGGCGCCCATAGGTCCAGTTGAGCACGACCACGACGACGGCCAGCCCGAGCAAGCCCCACAGCAGGATCCTGCGAACCGATGGCCGCGCACGTGTCACGCGGCGAAGGCTATATCCAGATGCCGTCTCAGCACTGCTCGAGCGGAGCCATCGTCAACCCTGCGCCCTTGAGTAGCTCCCAGTAGTGCTCGGCGGGCTCCTTGTGGCCGCTGAAGACGATCGCCTGCCCGGAGTTGTGGATGATCGCGGCGATCTCGTGGCCCCGCTCGAGCGTGACGCCGGGGATGAAGCGCGCGAGCGTGCGGGCGACGTGGTCGAAGGTGTTGTGGTCGTCGTTGCGCACGATCACCCGCCAGGAGCCACCGCTGCCGGTGCCCGGGCCACTAGTCCTCGGTAGCTCGATCGTCTCACTCATACCGCGCCAGGATAGACCGCCGACATACAATTGACGCCGTGAGCGACGAGCACTCCCCACGCCTGCCTGAGCGCGACCGTCCCTGGATGATGCGCACTTACGCGGGGCATTCGACCGCGAAGGCCTCGAACGAGCTCTACCGGGGCAACCTCGCCAAGGGCCAGACGGGCCTCTCGGTGGCCTTCGACCTACCCACCCAGACGGGCTATGACCCCGACGACGAGCTCGCGCGCGGCGAGGTCGGCAAGGTCGGCGTGCCCGTCGTCCATCGTGGCGACATGGCCACCTTGATGGACGGGATCCCGCTGGGCGAGATGAACACCTCGATGACGATCAACGCGACGGCAGCCTGGCTCCTGTCCCTGTACATCGTGGCGGCCGAGGACCAGGGAGTCGAGCAGGCCGACCTGCAGGGAACGACCCAGAACGACATCATCAAGGAGTTCCTGGCGCGCGGCACCTATGCCTTCCCACCCGCGCCCTCGATGAGACTGATCGCGGACATGATCGCCTACACGGTCGAGCACGTGCCGAAGTGGAACCCGATCAACATCTGCTCCTACCACCTGCAGGAGGCTGGAGCGACGCCAGTCCAGGAGATCGCCTACGCGATGAGCAACGCGATCGCGGTACTCGACGCCACCCGCGAGCGCCTCGGCGACAACGGGACCGATTCGACCGGTCACGCTCACGAGTTGATGGGGGACGTGTTCGGTCGCATCTCCTTCTTCGTGAACGCGGGCGTGCGCTTCGTTGAGGAGCACGCCAAGCTACGCGCGATGGGGATCCTGTGGGAAGAGCTTGGGCGTGAGCGCTATGGCGTGCAGGACGAGCGCCGGCTGCGCTTCCGCTACGGAGTGCAGGTCAACTCGCTCGGCCTTACCGAGGCTCAGCCGGAGAACAATGTGCAGCGCATCGTCCTGGAGGCACTAGCGGTGACGCTCGGTCGCGATGCTCGCGCCCGAGCGATCCAGCTTCCTGCTTGGAACGAGGCGCTTGGCCTGCCGCGCCCATGGGACCAGCAGTGGTCCTTGCGCATCCAGCAGGTCCTCGCTTATGAAACCGACCTGCTCGAGTACCCCGACATCTTCGAGGGCTCGAAGGTGATGGACGGCCTCGTGGCCGAGTTGCTGGAGGGGGCCCGTGCGGAGATGGCGGTCGTCGCCGAGCACGGCGGCGCCGTGGAGGCGGTGCCCTACATGAAGGCGGCGCTCGTGGACTCTCACCGCAGACGCATCCAGCGGATCGAGTCGGGCGAGCAGATCGTGGTGGGCGAGAACCGTTTCACCGAGACCGAGGTATCCCCTTTGACCGACGACGCCGAGGGCGGCATCCTCGTCGTGGACCCGGCCGTGGAGGCCGAGCAGATCGAGTCGGTGCGCCGCTGGCGCGCCGAGCGCGACCAGCAGGCCGTGGACACCGCCTTGACTGAGCTCGCGCGTGTGGCCGCGAGCGAGGATGCCCAGGAGAATCTGATGGTGCCCACGATCGCGGCCGCGCGTGCCGGAGCCACCACCGGCGAGTGGGCCAAGACCTTGCGCGAGGTCTTCGGCAGCTACAGGGCCCCCACAGGCGTCGGCGAGGCGAGCGCGGCTCCGGCCGACGAGGAGCTCTCGGCCCTGCGCGAGCAGGTCGCAGGCCTCACCGAGCGGCTGGGCAGGCGCCCGAAGATCCTCGTGGGCAAGCCCGGCCTCGACGGCCATTCAAACGGCGCCGAGCAGATCGCGGTGCGCGCACGCGACGCGGGCATGGACGTGGTCTACGAAGGTATTCGCTTGACCCCAGCCCAGATCGCCGCCTCAGCGCTGCAGGAGGGCGTGCACGTGATCGGCCTGTCGATCCTCTCGGGCTCGCACCTGGAGCTGATCCCTGCGGTGATCGATGCCCTGCGCGACGCGGGCGTGAGCGTCCCGGTGGTGGTGGGCGGGATCATCCCCGAGCAGGACGTGATCCCGCTGAAGCGGGCGGGCGTGGCGGCTGTGTACACGCCGAAGGACTTCGACATCACGCGCATCGTGCACGACATCGTGGAGATCGTCGGAGATCGCAACGGCGTGCCCACGCCCGCGTGAGCGCCTGCGCACCCGCACCGGGCGATCGCCCTTCCTCTCCACCGCTGCGCGCGGACGAGACCTCTCCGCGTAAAGACGACCCTGGCGCCAAACTGGGCAAGCGCCTGCGCGAAGGCGACCTGAGCGCGGCCCCGGCGACGCTGAACCTGCTCGAGAGCACCACCGGGGCCGACCGCGAGCAGGCCAAAGCACTGCTGGCCGAGCTCTCCCCCACCGCGCTCGGCGGCGAGGCACAGGGGCACATCGTCGGCGTGACGGGACCGCCCGGCGCGGGCAAGTCGACGTTGCTCTCGGCGCTGCTTCACACATGGCGCGAGCAGAAGAAGACGGTGGCGATGCTCGCCGTGGACCCCAGTTCCAAGCGCTCCGGTGGCTCGCTGCTCGGCGACCGCGCCCGCATCGAGTTCGACCCGGCCGACAAAGGGGTCTTGATCCGCTCCACGGCCGCCGGGGAGCGCCTCGGCGGCCTCGCGCCGGCCACACGGACCGCAGCCCAGGCGCTGGCGGCCGCATTCGACGTGGTCGTGATCGAGACGGTCGGCGTCGGCCAAGCCGAGACCGAGGTCGCCGACGTCGCCGACACGGTCGTCGTGGTGGTGCAGCCTGGCAGCGGCGACGTACTGCAGTTCCTGAAGTCCGGGATCATGGAGACTCCAGATGTGCTCGTCGTCACGAAGGCCGACCTCGGTCAGATCGCACAGGCAAGCAGACGCGACCTGAGCGCCGCGCTGCGCTCGCTCGGCACGCAGAGCACCGGAGCAACACGCGTGCTGGCCGTCTCCTCGCTTACGCCGCCGCAGGGGATCGAGGAGCTCGTTGCCGCCCTCGACGAGCACCGCGCCTCTGTGGGCGTTGCCGAGCGACGCGTGCGAGCGCGACGCGCGGGAGCGTTGCTTGACTTCGCAAACGAGCACGGCGAACGCGGGCTACGCGCGATCGGGGGACGCCAGGCGGCCGAGCGCCTGCTGGAGCAGCAGGATCCGGGGCTCGATGCGCAGGCGCTCTTGGCCGTCCTCGAGCGCGCCGCTGGAGAGGATTGAGATGGCGCGCGACCTCGCGATCATGTTCGGGGCGTTCGTGCTCGCCTCGGCACTGGCCGGAGCGCTCGGAGCTGTAAACCTAGGCACCGCGCTCGCATTCGGCCAGATCGCGTTCGCGGGCAGCGTCGTGTACGTGATGCTCAAGCGCTGAGGACCGGCGCCGAAGTGCTGGCCCGGGCATAAGCTCTGAATCGAGATGCTGCTTCTAATCGGGTTCGCGGTCCTCGCAGGTGCCGGCACCGCGCTGTCTCCGTGCGTGTTGCCGGTGCTGCCCGCGCTACTTGCATCCGGTGGCGTCGGCGGTAGGCGCAGGCCACTGGGCGTGGTGATCGGCTTGACCGTCACTTTCACGGTCACGATCGTCGGTATCGCGGACGTGGTGGACGGAGTTGGGCTCGGCTCCGATCCGCTGCGCGACGTGGCCGTGGCGGTGCTGCTGGCCTCGGGCTTGGCTTTGATCGTGCCGGGCCTCGCCGACCGTCTGGAGGCGCGAATGTCGCGAATCGCGGCATTCGGGGCAGGTGGAGCCTCAAACAGGGGCGATGGCTTTCGCTCCGGGCTCGTGGTGGGCGCGGCGCTCGGGTTCGTGTACACGCCGTGTGCGGGCCCGATCCTGGCCGCGGTGATCTCGGTGAGCGCGGCCAGCGGACGCACGGTGGCGGTGGCGATCGCCTATTCGCTCGGCAGCGCAGCTGTGCTGTTGGCGCTCACGCTCGGAGGGCGCAAGCTGTTCGAGCGCATACGGGCGGCGGGCCGGGGGGTTGCCTTGCAGCGCACGCTGGGCGTCGTGATGCTGGTGACGGCGCTTGCGATCATCGTGGGCGTGGATGTGCGCTTCGACCAGTACGTGGCCGAACACATCCCCAACGTTAATCTGACGGCGGGGCTGGAGAAATCGAAAGCGGTGGAAAGTCGCTTGCCCGAAATCACGGGCCACGGCACGAAGTTTGCGACAGGCACGAAAACGCCGACGGCGCCGCGCAACGCAAGCGACGCGGTGTTGCTCGCAGACGCGCAGGGGCTGAAAGACCTGGGGCCCGCGCCTGAATTCGCCAACACCGAGGACTGGTTCAACACTCCAGGGAACCGTCCCTTGAGCCTCACGGGTCTGCACGGGAGGGTGGTGCTCGTCGACTTCTGGACCTACACGTGCATCAACTGCATCAGGACATTGCCCTATCTGAAGGCGTGGGACGCGGCCTATCGCAAGGACGGCCTGACGATCGTCGGCGTGGAGACGCCCGAGTTCGCCTTCGAGAAGGAGGCGTCAAACGTGAAGGACGCGATCGACCAGTTCGGCTTGCGCTATCCCGTGGTCCAGGACAACGAAATGGGTACCTGGAACGCGTATGGCAACGAGTACTGGCCGGCCGATTACCTGATCGACGCAAAAGGGCACGTGCGCTATGCGGCGGCCGGCGAGGGTGACTACTCGCAGACCGAGACTGCGATCAGAGCGCTGCTTGCGGAAGCGGGCGCTCCGGTAAGCGGCAAGAGCCACCCGACCGACGTGATCGCGCCCAGCGAAGTCGCGACGCCCGAGACCTATCTCGGAACCGCGCGCGCCCAGGGCTGGCGCGTGGCGCCCAAGCGAGGAGTCCACGATTACGGCGCCAGCGTGCCGGCCCAGCTGGGACTCAACGAATTCGCCTACAGCGGCACTTGGAACGTCGCCGAACAACCGGCCACGGCTATGTCGGGAGCGGGCATCGATATGCAGTTCGAGGCCAAGAACGTGTACTTGGTGCTCAGCTCGGCCGGCGAAAGCCCGCGCCAGGTACAGGTCCTGCTCGACGGCAAGCCGATCTCCGCACGGGACTCCGGAGCCGACGTGCACCACGGCGCCGTGACGGTCACCGGCCAGCGCCTGTACTCCTTGGTGTCACTGACCAGCGACCAGGAGCACAGGCTCAGCTTGCGTTTTGCGCCGGGTGTTTCGGGCTACGCCTTTACGTTTGGCTGAGTCGGACGAGCTTGCGGGTTCGAGCCGACCCCGCGAACATCCGTCCAGCGCTCCTAAGACGCCCGGTCGATGCCCTAGCATTGGCGCGCCTGCTCGGCACCGAGCATCGTTACGACCACCCCTTGGAGGAATACATGCACCGGGACAGCAGTGAGCCCAGCAAGAGCCCACTACCACCAATCCGCGCGCTACTGGGACTCCTTGCGACCGCCGTCGTCATTGGTTTGGTGGTCGGAGCTGCCAGTGCTGTAGCCGCCTCAGACACAACTGCTGTCAAGCTACCGGGGACTCCCCTGTCTGTATTCGTAGGACCGCGCGGGCAGTGCCAGTCGAGCTACATCGTCGCCGGTGAAGAAGCGAGCAACTTCTACCCGGGCGGAGGCTTCACCCCCGTCGGAGACTGTGGCTTCTTTCTCGCCTTTCCAAAAGTAGCCGGCCAACCCACCGCACTGCAGGGGCAGACCTTCGGTTTCGAAGGGAACGCTGGTCCTGGAGCACTTACGGGTGAAGGGGTCAACGGCATATACGAACCCGTCTCCCAGTCTCCGGTCACAGGAGTGGGCACTCTCGCTAGCCCGTATACCCAGACAACCAGCTTCGAAGTGGTGGACTCAAAAGCCACGAAAGACGCGCTCGTCACCGAGACGACGACCTACGTCAATGGGGAACCACAGTTCACCTCGACCTACGACGTCAAGAACACGTCGAGCTCCACCATCTACTTCCGCGCGATCTATGCAGGCGACCTATATGTCAACGGCAACGATCATGGGACGGGAGTATTCCTCGACGGGCCGCCGAGGTTCATTGGCGGCCAGAACACAGGCTCTGGGGTACTCGGCGGATTCCAAGAGGCGCAGGCGCCAGCCCTTCCTTGGTCCTCCTTCCAGGAGGCCTACTGGAGCGATCCACTTGGCATCGAAGGCATCGCTGAAGGAGATAACGGTATCTGGCATGACGTGGAAACCACCGATGAAAACCCCCAAGCGTTCAACAGGACGATCGAGCCGATGGAACTCGACAACGGCGTAGGCGTCGAGTGGGATCAGCTGCGCGAACTCGGTCTCGAACCCGGCAAGGACCAGCCGTTCACGATCGTCAACCGCACGCAGATCCCGAACACCCTCCAGGTAAGCCCTGCCAGCCAAACCCTCACCCAAGGCCAAACCGAGACGATCAATGTGACGGCGGCCGATACGGCAAACCAGCCGTACGCGGGCAAGATCGTGCACTACACCGTGGGCGGAGCCAATCCTCAGGCGGGCACGGTCGTGCTCAACTCGGCCGGCCAGGCGCAGATCTCCTATATCGGTCACAACGCCGGGATCGACACCACACAGCTGTTCGTCGATCTGGGCGGCAGCGGCGTCCAGACGCCGAACGATCCAGCCGGCACCGCTCGGGTGACATTCGTTCCGGCGCCGCCCACGCCCAACAGCAGCTACACCGTTCAGAGCATCAAGGCCAACGCTAACGGGACGATCACGATCGTGTTCGTGCCTTCGCAGTCGGGTACCGCCACCTTGGAAGTGACGGTACCCACCGGCACGATCGCCCGCCGTGAGGCGCTTGCCGCGAGAAGAGTCAAGAAGTGCAAGCACGGCCTGGTCAAGATCAAAGGCAAGTGCCGGCCCAAGACCACCGTCTCCGGCAGGGTGTCGGCGACCGGCGTGGCCGGCGTGCCGCTGACGTTGACGGTCAAGCCGTCGGGCAAGATCGTGAGCGCCCTGAAGAAAGGCAAGACCGTGAAGCTCACCGCCACATTGACGTACCGGTCCTCGCTCGGGGGCGTTCCGACGGTGCAGGTCTACCACCTGACCGTGAAGGGAAAGCGGCCGAAGCACAAACACCACCGCTAGCCGCTCGTCCCCCGCCGCCACAGGCCGGCGGGGGACAGCACCACCAAGGCATACAATGATCCCCATGGAAGGAGGACCGGCACCAGAGACCACTGCACGGGCGTGGCTGCGGTGCTACCGCTGATGGTCGCAGAACCTCGAGGTGCAGGTCCACTACGAGGGCATCCACAAGATCGACCCCGACACGGGCGAGCGCTCGGAAGTGGTGGACGAGCTGCAGGAGGCCGTCGTTCAGTGCTTGGACTGCATGCACGACCAACCGCACCTCGGCTTCTCGGGTGGCCGTGTCGAGCCAATCGAGGATCGTTGGGAACGGATGATCGCGGGCACCCCTTGGGTTGCCTCGTGCACTGTCACGGTCGAGGCCGACGACGTCGAGATCTGCTCGGGACCGGAGGCCGGCGACGCGCTGTCTTATGCCGCCTTCGGCGAGTACGGCGTGCGGGAGTTCTTCACCCATGTGCGCTTCCACAAGCACGAGGAGGACCAGATCGTGGTGCACCTGCTCGTGGAGCTGTATGCGCGCTCGCTCGAGGAGGCGACCGAGGTGCTCGAGTCGGCTGCGAGGGGCGCATTGACGATCACCTCGCTGGCCGAGGAGTCGCGTCCGCCTGCTTCGGCCGCAGGCGAAGCGCACGAGCACGAATAGTCCGGTCATCATCTAGGCGGTGAGCGTGCTCGCTGCGAAGATACTGCTGGCGCCTGCGTTCGTGATCGGGGCCTCGCTCGCGGCGAGGCGCTATGGCGCGAGGATCGGCGGCTTGGTGGGTGGCTTGCCCGTTGTGGCTGGGCCGATCCTGCTTGTATTCGCCCTCAGCCACGGACGTGTGTTCGCCGCCGAGGCGGGGGCGGGGACACTGCTTGGAATTGTCTCGCTGCTGGCATTCGTGGTGGCGTATGCACACCTGGCCGGCAGAGCGAGATGGGCGACGAGCCTGATCTTGGGCTGGGCGGCCTTCTTCGCGATGACGGGGTTGCTCAGCACCGTCACCGTGGGCGCCGTTCCGGCGCTGGCGGTGGTGCTTGGGACTGTCGCGCTGGCGCTGGCGGTGCTACCCAAGGTGAGGGGTGAGCGTCTCAGCACGGTGCGCTTGCCCGCGTGGGATCTGCCGCTGCGCGGCGTGAGCGCGCTGGCGCTCGTGCTCGCGTTGACAGCGCTTGCGGGTCAGCTCGGGCCCAAACTGAGCGGCCTGCTGGCGCCCTTTCCGGTTATCGCAAGCGTGCTGGCGGTGTTTACGCACGCACAGCACGGCGAGCAGGACCTGCTGCTGATCATGAGGGGCTTCGTGGTGGGGCTGGTGGCCTATGCCCTGTTTTGCTTCGCCTTGGCCGTGTCGCTCGAATCGTTGACGATCGCCGAGAGCTTCCTGCTCGCAACGTCCTGTGCGCTGATGACTCAGGCGGTCGCGTTGACCGTGACCTGGCGCCGGCGCGAGCCCGCGGCCGAGCCGCTCTAGGCGGAGAGCCTTTGCTCGAGCGCGAGCAGCTGCTCGTGCAGCTCCTTGGGAAGACGGTCGAACTTGCCGAGGTGCTCATGGAAATGGGGCAGCTGGGCCCTCCACTCGCTCACGTCCACGCGCAAGAGCTCGGCCACGTCCTCGTCTGAGATGTCCAGACCTGAGGTATCCAGTCCTTCGGGACCGACCGGAGGCATGGCTCCGATCGGGGTCTCCACAGCGGCGCCGTGACCGGCACAGCGTGCGAACACCCAGGCGAGCACACGTGAGTTCTCGCCGTAGCCGGGCCACAGGAAGCGACCGTTCTCATCCTTGCGGAACCAGTTGACATAAAAGATCTTCGGCAGCTTGGCGGGATCGGCTTTGCGCCCAATCTCGAGCCAGTGGGCGAAGTAGTCGGCCATGTTGTAGCCGCAGAAGGGGAGCATCGCAAACGGGTCGAAGCGCAACTCGCCGACGGTGCCGGCGGCGGCGGCGGTCTTCTCAGAGCCCATCACCGAACCGAGGAAGACGCCGTGCTCCCAATCGATTGCTTCGGTGACCAGCGGAACAACCGTGGAGCGGCGTCCGCCGAATAGCATCGCGCTGATCGGCACGCCGGCGGGGTCCTCCCACTCAGGCGCGATCGCTGGATCCTGCGCCGCGGGAACCGTGAAGCGGGCGTTGGGGTGTGCCGCGGACGTGTCCGAGGAAGGTGTCCAGTCATTGCCGCGCCAATCCGTCAGATGCGCGGGTGCCTCCTTGGTCAGACACTCCCACCACACGTCGCCGTCGTCGGTCAGGGCGCAGTTGGTGAAGATGGTGTTGCTCTCGACAGTGCGCACGGCGTTCGGGTTGGTGTCCTCCCCTGTGCCCGGTGCGACGCCGAAGAAGCCTGCCTCGGGGTTGATCGCATAGAGACGGCCGTCCTCGCCGAACTTCATCCAGGCGATGTCGTCGCCCACCGTCTGCACGTCCCAGCCGGGAAGCGTCGGGATCAGCATCGCGAGGTTGGTCTTGCCACAGGCCGAGGGGAAGGCCGCCGCGATGTACTTGACCTCCTGCTCGGGCGAGGTGAGCTTGAGGATCAGCATGTGCTCCGCCATCCAGCCCTCGTCTCGCGCCATCACCGAGGCGATGCGCAAGGCCAGGCACTTCTTGCCGAGCAGGGCGTTGCCGCCGTAGCCAGAGCCGTAGGAGGTGATCTCCCGCGTGGCCGGGAAGTGGACTATGTACTTGTTCTCGGCGTTGCACGGCCATGGCACGTCTGTGACGCCATCCGCGAGCGGCATACCCACCGAATGCAGGCAGGGGATGTACTCGCCATCCTGCCCGAGCGCGTCCAGGGCGCCGGTGCCCATGCGGGTCATGATCCGCATCGAGACCGCCACGTAGGGAGAGTCCGTGAGCTGCACGCCGATCTGGCTCTTGTCCGAGCCGAGCGGGCCCATCGAGAAGGGAACGACGTACATCGTGCGACCCTGCATGCAACCCGTGAAGAGCTCTTTGAGCGCTTCCTTCATCTCCTCGGGCTCGCGCCAGTTGTTGGTCGGTCCGGCTTCCTCCTCAGTCGGAGAGCAGATGAAGGTGCGATCCTCCACGCGGGCCACGTCGCCGGGGTCGGACAGGCCGAGGTAGGAGTTGGGACGCTTGGCGTCGGAGAGCCGCTGGAAGGTGCCTGCGTCGACGAGCAGCTGGCAGAGGCGGTTGTACTCCTCGGCAGACCCGTCGCACCAGTGGATCGCCTCGGGCTCGGTGAGCGCGGCGATCTCCTCGACCCACGTCAGCAGGCGCTTGTGATTGGTATGGGGGGCGGCGGTGGCGGTGGTCTCCATGACGTGCGAGCGGCTCCTCGATGTCGCGATGCTGCGCCTGCGGGCGCAGCCGCGCCTGAACGGCGCTGGGAACAGAAAAACGCCCTTTGGGGGCGCATACTTGCAGCCTATCGCACCACGGGGAGACGTTTCGTCCAAAGAAGCCTTCCTCACGCGTGCGTAAGAAGGCTCTATTTGGCAAACATCGACAACCTTCGAGAAACCTCAACTACGGGTTCCCCATCTCTTCCGCCTCGCGGATCTCTCCCGCCTACTCGACGTTGCCCTCGGCCCCGGCTCCGCCGGGCTCACGGCGCGGAACAAGCACCAACCGCTTGAACTCGGCTACCAGGACCCCGTCCTGGTTGTAGACACGTGTATGCACCTTGACCGTGCCCCGGTCGGGCTTGGACTGGGACTCGCGCTTCTCCAAGACCTCCGACTCGCAGAAGAGCGTGTCGCCGTGGAACACAGGCGCGGGATGCTTGAGCTCTTCGGTGGCAAGATTGGCGATCGCCTTCCCAGAGACATCGGAGACGGACATGCCGAGCGCGAGCGAGTAGACGAGCGGACCGACCACCACGTTGCGCCCCTGTTGCGATTTGGAGGCATACACGTCGTTGATGTGCAGGGGATGGTGGTTCATCGTGATGAGGCAGAAGAGGTGGTCGTCTGACTCTGTGACCGTCTTGGCGGGCCAGTGCTTATAAGTGGCACCGACCTCGAACTCCTCTAGGTAGCGCCCATAGGGATGGGCGCCGCTCGCCTCACGGGCGGCCTGCTCGGTCTCGACGGTGGGGGCGACAGCGGGGGCATTGCTCATGAGTGCGATGGATCTCCTGTGGTGCGAAGTGGGTGTGAGCCCAGGCATGTGGGCCTTGGCTTGTGAGCCTGGGCGTTTCGGCCCAGACGTACGAAACCTGGGAGGAACTCTAGTGAGGAGCAACCCGATAGCGTTCAGAGCCGCACATCAACCCGGCGCCCGCAGCGCGCCGGCGACTAGGAGATGACTTTGCGCAACCCCCGCGACTTCGACAAGCCCCTCGCGATCGGCGCGCCCGAGCCGGCGCGTGAGATCCCCTTCAAGCCCTCCCGCATGATCCACTTCCTCGACTTCTCCAACGAGAAGATGGTGGCGAAGGTGCCTGACATCGCACCGACGGTGGACATCCTGCTCGGCAACCTGGAGGACGCCGTGCCTGTGGACCGCAAGGAGGCCGCGCGTGCCGGACTCATCAAGGTGGGACGTGAAATGGAGCTCGGCGATACCGCGCTTTGGACACGGGTCAACTCGCTCGAGTCGCCCTGGGTGCTTGACGATTTGACCGAAATCGTGGGCGAGATCGGCGACCGCATAGAGGTCATCATGGTCCCGAAGGTGGAGGGTCCTTGGGACATCCACTACGTGGACAGGCTGCTGGCGCAGCTGGAGGCGAAGGCGGGCATCGAAAAGCCGATCCTGGTGCACGCGATCCTCGAGACCGCGCTTGGCGTTGCGAATCTCGAGGAGATCGCGGCTGCCTCCCCCCGCATTCAGGGAATGAGCTTCGGCCCGGCCGACTTGGCGGCATCGCGGCGCATGAAGACCACGCGCGTGGGTGGCGGGCACCCGGGCTACCGCACGATCGCCGACCCCGACGCGGACGATCCCGAGCTTCCACGTCCCAGCTATCAGCAAGACCCGTGGCACTACTCGATCGCGCGCATGGTGGATGCGTGCACGGCTGTGGGCGCGCTCCCGTTCTACGGCCCTTATGGGGATATCAAGGACACCCTCGGCTGTGAGACCCAGTTCCGCGCGGCGTTCCTGCTCGGCTGTGTCGGTGCGTGGTCGCTTCACCCGGTGCAGATCGGGATTGCCAAGAAGGTCTTCTCACCAGACCCCGAGGAGGTCATCTTCGCCAAGAAGGTGATCGAGGCGATTCCGGATGGCCGTGGCGTGCACATGATCGACGGCAAGATGCAGGACGACGCCACCTGGAAGCAGTGCCAGGTGATGGTCAAACTGGCCGAGATGCTTGCGCGCAAGGACCCGGAGCTGGCCGAGGCCTACGGGTTCGTGCCGGCCGGCGCTTAGCTCCCGACCGCCGGGTCCACGCGCGTCGCGGTTTCGCGGCGCGCTGCTTCGTGCTGCCCAGATTTTGCTATTGTTAACCATATGGCTAACAATGCCCTGCTGGACCGTACCTTCGTCGCCTGCTCGCACCCCATAAGAAGAGGCATCCTCGAGCGCCTTGCCGGCGGCGAGCTGACCGTGGGCGAGGCCACAGGTGACTTCGGCGTGTCCAAGCCCGCGATCAGCAAGCACCTGAAGCTGCTCGAGGAGGCGGGCGCGATCACACGGGTGATCGACGGGCGCATGCACCGTCTGCGACTGCGCGAGCAGCCGCTGGATGAGGCGTATGCGTGGATGACAAACCAGCGCGAGCTGTGGGAGCGAAAGCTCGACACCGTCGATCGGTACCTGCGCGAGCAGAAGGAGCACCGAGCGCCACAACAGGGAGCGCCACGGCAAGAGAACAACCCAGCGAAGGAGTCGAAATGACCGAGATGACAAAGCCGAACGAGACGAGCCTGCGCCTGAAGCGCACATACGACGCCTCCGCCGAGGACGTGTTCGACGCGTGGACCAATCCCGAGGTTCTGCGACGCTGGTGGAAGGCGAATCCCGCGTGGATCACGCCCGTCGCCGAGGTCGATCTGCGCGTCGGGGGCCGCTACCGCATCTCGATGGAAGATCCCGAGAGCGGCAAAAAATTCACTGCTGGAGGCGAGTACCGCGAGGTAAGCCGTCCCACTCGACTTGTCTACAGCTGGCAGTGGGAACAGGAAGATGGCGAGCTCGGCCACCCGAGCATCGTGGCGGTCGACTTTCGCGGCGAGGGGGAGCAGACGACCGTGGTCCTCGAGCACACCGGCCTCGAGTCCTTGGAATCGCGCGATTCGCATGGACACGGCTGGGAAGGGGTGCTGGAGGCGTTCCAGACGCATCTGAACGAGCGCGCCGCACAGACGTCCTGACAGACGCTCGCAATGGCCCCCGGGAGCCGTATAGGTACGTCCCGATGGGTGGCGAGGACAACTCACACACAAATCAACAGAAGGAGCAAGAAGATGGCGAACTACCTGCTGGCATACACCGGCGGCGGCATGGCAGCGACGGAGGCCGAGCGCGAACAGGCGATGGCGGCCTGGGGACAGTGGTTTGGCAAGCTCGGCTCGGCGGTCGTCGCGCCCGGCAACCCCGTCGGCTCGTCCACGTCCGTGAGCGCTTCCGGCAGCAACGGTGCGGCCGGGTCCGGCCTGACCGGCTACTCGGTCATCGCCGCCGACAGCCTCGAGGCGGCAGCCGGCCTGGTCACCGACTGCCCGATCATCGCCGCTGGCGGCAAGGTGGACGTGTACGAGACTATCGAGGTGATGTAGCCACCTCGCGTCCGGCGTGCGGGACGGCCGCCACGAGCGCATGTGGGCGGCCGTCCCGATAGGGTTCCGACGCCCCGTCCCCGCAAAGAACCAAGGACGCGATGAGATTCTTCGAGTTTGAGGCGCGCGAGGTAGTCAAGCGCGCCGGCATACCTGTAACCGACTACGGCTTCACCACCGACCCGGCCGAGGCCAGGAAGATTGCCGAACGGATCGGCGGCCCCACCGTCATCAAGTCCCAGGTGCTCACGGGTGGGCGCATGAAGGCCGGCGGTGTCAAGTTCGCCGACACACCCGAGCAGGCCGAGGAGTACGCACGCGAGATCCTGGCACTGGAGATCAACGGCCACATGCCACGCGGGGTGCTCGTTGACCCGAAGGCCGAGGTCGCCCAGGAGTACTACGCGGGCGTCGTGTGGGACGGCACGCGCAAGCAGCCCGTGATGATCTTCTCGCCCGTGGGGGGCATCGACATCGAGCAGGTCGCCGAGGAGCAGCCCGACAAGGTGGGCCGCCGACACTTCTCCAACATCCTCCCCCTCAGCGAGTTCCAGGCCAAGGAGGTGATCGCCTCCACCGGCGTCACCGGCTCGGCGCTGAACAAGCTCGTGCCGATCGTGACACGCCTGGCGAAGCTGTTCGTGGAGAACGACATGACGCTTGCCGAGATCAACCCGCTTGGGCAGCTCGCGGATGGGTCGTTCGTAGCGCTCGACGCCCACATGGACATCGAGAACGAGGCGCGCGGCCGACACAAGAAGCTGCTGGCGGACCTCGGCGTCGGCGATGAGGAGACCCGCCAAGCGCGCGAGGCCACCCCCTTCGAGCTCGCCGGTGAGCAGGTCGACTCCCAGGATCACCGCGGCGTGGCTGGCAACGTGACCGAGTTCGACGGCAACCTAGGCCTCGTGATCGGCGCCGGCGGTGGCTCGCTCACCCTCTTCGACGCGGTCAGAGCTCACGGTGGCAAGCCGGCCAACTATTGCGAGATCGGCGGCAACCCCTCCGTCTCCAAGGCGTGCGGGCTGGCCAAGCTCGTGCTGCAGAAGCCCGGCGTGGACAAGATCGCGGTGATGATGTCGATCGTAAGTAACACGCGCGTGGACATCGTCGCCCGCGGTGTCATCAAGGCCTGTATAGAGCTGGGCATGGACCCGGCCGAGAAGATCGCGATCTTCCGCATCCCGGGGGCATGGGAGGAGGAGGGCTTCAAGATCCTCGAGAAGTACGGCGTCGACTACGCGGACCGCTCCGTGTCGCTCAACGAGGCCGCGCGCCGCGCGGTCGAGAAGATCCAGGGGGTCGCAGCATGAGCATCCTCATCGACGCTGAGACGACCTTCATCGTCCAGGGAATCACCGGTCGCGAGGCGGTCAACCTGACCAGGGAGTGCCTGGACTACGGCGCCGGTGCCAAGGTGGTCGGCGGTGTCACGCCCGGGCGCCTCGGCCGCGAGGTGCATGGGGTACCGGTATTCGACACGGTCGCCCAAGCGGTGGCCCATCGCGGGGCGCCGATCTACGGCTCGGTCGTGACGGTCCCCCCCGCTTTCACCAAGGACGCGGTGTTCGAGGCGATCGAGAACGGCATCCAGTTGGTCGTGATCGTCACCGAGCGCATCCCACGACGCGACGTCGCGGAGATGGTCGAGCTGGCGACGCTGCGGGGTGCACGCATCATTGGACCAAACTGCCTCGGCATCATCGTGCCTGACACGATCAAGATGGGCGGCATCGGCGGGCCGGCACGCAACGCAGCGCAGGCATATACGCCCGGACCGATCGGAGTGATCTCACGCTCGGGTGGAATGACGACGGAGATGTCCTCCACCTTGAGCGCCGCCGGGCTCGGTCAGTCCACGGCCGTGTCCATCGGTGGCGACGCGATCATCGGCTCGAGCTACGCCGAGCTGATGCCGTTGTTCGAGGCCGACGAGCAGACGCAGGGAATCGTCATCTACACCGAGCCGGGCGGGCGCATGGAGGCCGAGCTGGCACGCTGGGTCACCGAGCACAACTCGCGCCTGCCGATCGTGGCGTTCATGGCGGGGCGTTTCATGGATGAGATGCCCGGCATGAGCTTCGGGCACGCGGGCACGATCGTGGAAGGCAAGGAGGACACCGCGACCGAGAAGATCGCCAGGCTCGCGCAGGCCGGGATCACTGTGGCCGAGCGAATCGAGGACATTCCCGAGATGATCCGCGCGAAGATCGCCGAACGAGAGGGCGCAACCCAGGAGAGCGCGGCATGAGCGCACAGAATCGGGAGCGCGACATGAGCGCACAGAGCATCGTCATCGCCCTGGAAGGAGCCCACCCATGAGAGCCGACGGGATCTTCATAGCCGTTGAGGTCGGCGACGAGGCAGCCTCAGACGTGGCGCTCGCAGCAAAGCTCACCGAAGCCTGCCCCGTGGACATATTCGTCCAAGGCGAGGGTGGGGCGCTCGAGTTCGTGGAGCGCAACCTCGATGAGTGCGTGCTGTGCGGCCTATGTCTAGCCGCGGCGCCTGCGAACAGCGTCAAGATCATCAAGCTCTACGACGGCGACGCCGTCCTTGCTCCTGCCTGACCCCGGTAGCTTCCGGGCAGCTTCTTAGCCCGAGTTTACGCGGGCAGGCGAAACTTCCAGCCTGCCCGCTATGTTAGAGACGCTAACCGTGCCCTAACGGTTCCCAAGACTCCGGCAGGTGAGCTTCTACCCGATGGACTCGAGCCCCAACGTGACATGGCAGGGCAACTCCCTTTCGCGTGAGCGGCGCTGGCGAGCCCTTGACTGCCGTGGCGCAACGGTTTGGATCACCGGCCTGCCCTCCTCGGGCAAGTCGACGCTGGGCGCAGCCATCGAGGAGCGCCTGGTCGAACAGGGACAGGGGGCCTATCTGCTCGATGGAGACAACCTGCGCTGCGGCATCTGTGGCGACCTCGGATTCAGTCGCGAGGACCGCGAAGCGAATGTCGACCGCGTGGGTGAGCTGGCGCGCCTATTTGCGGACTCCGGAGCAATCGCCGTGGTCGCGCTCGTGTCTCCCTATGAAAGCACCCGCCGCAGGGTGCGCGAGCGTCACGAGCAGGACTGCCTACCGTTCTTCGAGGTGTTCGTCGACACGCCCATCTCTCTCTGCGCGCAGCGCGACCCGAAGGGTCTCTATGCGCGTGCGCGCGCCGGCAACCTGGACGGGTTCACCGGTGTGAGCGATCCATATCAGGCCCCGAAGCACCCGGCGCTGCGCATAACCCCGGCGCTTACTCTCGCGCTGGCAGTGGACGCGATCCTCGACCTGCTGCACACCTCCATGGGTGGCGAGGCACTCACCACTGCAGGAGCATCAGGCCGACGGTAACGCCCGGGCCCACCGTGACCATCAGGGCGCGCTCGCCTCTTTGTGGCTCGCAACGGTCAAGCATGCGCTTCATCACGTAGAAAATCGAAGGGGTCCCGACGTTGCCATGCTCGGCCAGCACGCCGTAGCTGTCGGCCACCTGCTCGCGCGAGAGCCCAAGGGCTTCTTGGACGCTCTCGATGATGCGGCGACCACCGGGGTGCACGAGCCAGTGGTCGATCGTCCCTCGGTCGATGTCGTTGGCCCCCAGGAAGTCGTCCACCAGCTCGTCCAACCCCTCGCCGGCGACGTCGGGCAGCTCGCGGATCAGATGCAGATAGCTGTCATCCGGCGCGAGCTGCATCCGCACCGCGCCAAGGGTGCCACCGATCTGGTGCACCTTCGAGGCAACAATTGCAGGGCCCCGCGAGACACCGACCTCGCCGCCACCGTCAACTTCTCCGCCACGATCGATCAGCGCCGCGGCGCAGCCATCGCCGAAGATCGAGGAGCCGACGGTCTTGCTGCGTGCGTCCTCCGAGGAGGCACCCATCAGGATGCCCGTCATGCTCTCGGCGGCCACGACCAACGCCTTCTTGCCCGGATGCTCGCTCAGCGCCTGCGTTGCAAGCCTGACGAGCGGCACGGCGCTTGCGCAGCCGACGCCGATCACGTGGTACTTGTCGGTGGCGGGGTCCATCTCGTAGTGGTCCACGAGGCGATGCGCGATCGTAGGGCCACCAAGCGAATAGAGCGTCGCGCTCACGACCACACCGATCTCGCTTGGGTCGATCTCGAGCTGGTCAATTGCCCGCACCGCATCCCCGAAAAGCTGCTCCTCGATCGCGAGCGTGCGACCTTGCACAGTGGTGGCCAGAAACTCGTCGGTCAACGTCAGCCGGCGATTGCGAACTCCACAGCGGCTGAAGATGCGCTGTGCGAACTCATCGTCTGAGAGGCCGAGCAGAGCGAGCACCTCATCCTGGGAGAACGAGGTCTCCGGATGGGCGAGCGCCATACGCGCGATGTGGGGCCGGCCGGCCCTCGGGTCGTTCGCAAGTCGTGCCGCGGCGTGCTCCCAAGAGCGCTTCTTGGGGTTTGCGCCCGCTCGGACGGGGCGCGGCTGGGAGACTATGGCGAAGTCGGCGCCGGTGGCTTTCAAGATGGGCCTTCTGGGATCGTTTGATCGGGAGGGGCGGACGGACAGTCGAACCCGAGGATATGCAAGCAACCCGTCGGCAACCGCTAAAGAGCGGGCATCCATGGGGATTTCTTCATAGACTCTTCATCCTATCGACATGCTTCTTCATCAACTCTTCGACGGGCATCCATGAATAGAGGGACTGCTTCGGACAGGAAGAGCTGGGACGGCTGGGCGAGCGAACATCCGATCGGATCGCCAAGCTTGACGAGGACCAGCAGCCTGTCGGGACGACAACAGCAATGAGCCTGGAGGGACGAGGATGAGATTGATTGGGGCCGGACTGCCGCGTACAGGCACGCTGACGCAGAAGGTGGCCTTGGAGATGCTGGGTATCGAGCCTTGCTACCACTGGGTCAATGTCCTCGCCGACCTCAACCAGGTGGACGTTTGGAACCGCGCCCTCGACGGAGATGCCCCATGGGATGAGGTGTTCGGGGGGGTTCAGGCCACGGTCGACTGGCCGGGGGGCTACTTCTGGCGGGAGCTGATGGATTACTACCCCGACGCAAAGGTACTGCTCAGCGTGCGCGACCCCGAGAAGTGGGAGCCAAGCTTCAGGGAAACGATCTGGAACATGGGCCACGGCGAGTCGCTGATCAGGTTGCTCTCGAGCGCTCGCGGGCAGGTCGATCCGCAGTGGAGCAGCTATCTGCAGCTCGTCGAGCGCATGTTCTGGACCGGTCAAGGTACGTTCGCCTCCGGCCACGACCGGCCTGAGCAGCTGATCGCGGGATTCGAGCGCCATAACGAGAAGGTCAAGGCAAGCGTGCCGCCCGAGCGGCTGCTCGTGTGGAATGTCACCGAGGGCTGGGGACCGCTGTGCGAGTTCCTCGAGCTACCCGTGCCGGCCGAGCCGCTGCCTCACGTCAACGATCGCGAGACCTTCCTCGGCCGCGTCATCGATGGCGCGCTTGCGGCGCTGCAGACCTGGCGCGCCGAGGAGCCCGACGCGCTGAGCTCCGCGACGGCCTAGCAGCAGCCGTTCCGGTATGAGCAGAGACAGAACGCGCCTCATCCTCGCCCTGCTCGCGATCGCAGCGGTAGTCGTAGTCGCGGTCTTGTTGGCCACAGGAGCCCTGAAAAGCACGCCCAAAACTGCCATCTCGCCGGCATGCCTGCCCGCAACGCTCGAGCACGACGCCAAGCTGCAGGGGCTGCCTGTCGATGTCTCCCCGGCCCCGGAAACCGGCACAGCGAGCCCGCATACGCAAATAAGCTTCCTGGGCGTGCCGCCGGCAGAGATCCACACGGTCTCCGTCGTCGGCCAGCACAGCGGCAACCACACCGGCCACCTCGACGGCTACTCCCAAGGCGACGGTGCGAGCTTCGTCCCCGATGTCCCATTCGATGCGGGCGAGCGCGTGACGGTAGAAGCGGTGATCGGCTCAGGCACCGGTGGCAAGCGATTTACCTACGGCTTCCGCGTCGACACCCCATATTCGACGGCAAGCGTCCCGTCGTTTCCCAACCCACCGGCGGCGCCGGCCGACTATCAGAGCTTCCAAACGCTACCTGGCGTCCAAGTCCCGGTATTGAGCGTCACCACACCCGATCGCGATCCAGCGGCCGGCGACATCCTCACGACCAATGGGCCCGGACCGGGCCAGTATGGGCCGCTGATCTATACCCCACAGGGCCGGCTCGTGTGGTTTGACCATCTTCCCGGCGGCGAGGCCGCTGAGAACCTGAGCGTGCAGAGCTACGAAGGCCAGCGGGCTCTCACCTTCTGGCAGGGCAAGGTGCTCTCGCTGGGCTTCGGCCAAGGCGAAGACATCGTCATGAACTCCCACTACCAGACGGTTGCCAGGATTCCGGGTGGTAACGGCCTGCAGGCGGACCTGCACGACTTTCAGATCGCGCCCCACGACGTCTCCTATACGACGGCCTTCAACGCGATCCGGTGCGACCTCTCGCCGGTTGAAGGAGCACGCAATGGGGTCATTCTCGACACCGCGGTGCAGGAGATCGACATGAAGACGGGACTGGTGCGCTGGGAATGGCACAGCCTCGATCACGTGGCCGCGTCAGAGTCCGAGACTTCGACGCCAACCAAGCCTATCCCGTGGGACTGGTTTCACATCAACTCGATCGACCTCGAGCCCAACGGGAACATCTTCATCTCGGCGCGCAGCACGTGGGCCGGCTACCAGATCGAAGGCGGCAGCGGCAAGATCCTGTGGCGCTTGGGAGGCCTCAAGAGCTCCTTCAAGATGGGTCCGGGCACCGAGATGGCGTGGCAGCACGACGGCAGGATCCTCTCGGATGGGGAAGTCAGCTTCTTCGACGACGGATCGAATCCGCCGATCCATCGCCAGTCGCGCGCCATACGGATCGCGCTCGACTTCACGACTCATGAGGCGCGCCTCAGCTCCGGCTACACGCACCCCAGCCCCCCCCTGCTCGCCGCAAGCCAAGGCAACATGCAGACCCTGCCTGACGGCAACGCTTTGGTGGGTTACGGCGGGGTGCCAGCGATCAGCGAGTTCGCGCCAGGGGGATCGCTGCTCCTCGACGCCCATCTGCCGCTGGACATGTCCTTCTACCGAGCCTTCCGCTTCCCCTGGAGTGGCCGCCCATCCAGCCCGCCGGCGGTCTTCGCCAACTTGAACAACACGGGCGAAGAGACGATCGTGCACATGAGCTGGAACGGCGCAAGCGAAGTGGCATCCTGGCGCGTGCTCGCGGGAGAGCACCCTGAATCCTTGGTGGCAAAGGCCACGATCCCGGCCAGCAACTTTGAAAGCTCGACGATTCTGCCCAAGAAGTACGCCTATGCGGCGGTGCAGGCGCTCGACTCCGCGGGCCGTGTGCTTGGTAGCTCACGCAGCGTGCAGGTAGTCAGCTATGCCGCATCGCTCCCTCATCCCGGGCACCCGGGATGAGGGGCATCCTGGATGGGCAGGTGGGCAGGCGACCGCGTACGCCGTCGATCGTACGGTCCGGTCGACCGCTGGACCAGCGTCTTAGTAGGCCGGTTTGGTGGAGTGCTTGTGGGGAGCCGTGCTCGTGGTGCTCGTGGCACCGTTTGTCGATGTGGAGGTCGAGTTGCCCGTTGGTTTGCCGCCGCACCCTGCCACCGCCACCGTCGCGGCCAAAGTGGCCAGTAGCGTTAGCATGGCGGCCAGTGACATACGTCTCATCGGCCGGCCTCCTGTCGTCGCTCGCAGATTTCGCGCCTCACCCTACCAGGCGTCCACAGCGCCACTCGCTCCTGAGCCGGCGCAGCGCATCACCGGGCAACGCCTCGACTCACGATCCGCTTTGCCGGGAGTCTTGACATGAGCACCGTGACGCCGGCCAGCCCAGAGGCCACTGGGGGGGCGCAAGTGTCCAGGCGCGGGCTGGGCTCGCGCGAGGCTTGGCTGCTGGGTGTCTGCTGTGTAGCCCAGTTCATGGTCATTCTCGACCTGAGCATCGTCAACGTGGCACTGCCCTCGATCCAGTTGAGCCTCGGCTTCTCCGCGCCCGAATTGCAGTGGATCGTCGATGCGTATGCGATCACGTTCGCGGGCTTTCTGATGCTTGGGGGGCGGGCGGCCGACCACTTTGGCCAGCGCCGTATGTTCGTGTTGGCGCTGCTGCTGTTCGGACTTGCCTCGCTGGCCGGCGGAGTCGCCGGTGACCGGGTAACGCTCGTCGCGGCGAGGGCCGTGCAGGGCCTCGGCGGTGCCCTGATGGCGGCGTGCTCGCTGGCGGTCATCGCTTCGTCGTTCGCGCCAGGACCGAAGCTCAACCGCGCGATCGGTGCATGGGCGGCGATGAATGGTCTGGGCGGCGCCGCGGGCATGCTGTTCGGAGGGCTCATCACCCAGGAGCTCACTTGGCGCTGGGTCTTGCTGATCAACCCTCCGATCGGGATCGCGGCGGCGATCGTGGCCTATTTGGTCGTGAGCGAGCGCCGCCGGGGATCAGGATCCCACCCGCCCCGCAGCTTCGACCTGGCCGGCGCGCTGACGCTCACGATCGGACAGATGGTGCTCGTGTTCGGAGTCGTGGAAGCCGGCCTCGCCGGCTGGGACACGCTTGCCGCGCTCGGCCCGATCGTCGGCGGCATTGCCCTACTCGCCGTGTTCGGCGTGATCGAGACACGCGTCGCCTCAGAACCGCTGATTCCCTTCAAGGAGCTCACAAAGCCGCTGCGGGTCGCCAACAACATCGTGCTGCTGTTCAGCGCATCGCTGTTCCCGATGTGGTTCGTGAGCTCGCTCTACCTGCAGCAGGTGCTGGGCCTCTCGCCGCTGCACACCGGTCTCATCTTCCTACCTATGACCTTGATGATCATGCTGGTCGCCTCACGTGCCGGCAAGCTCGTGAGCCAGTTCGGGGTGCGTCCCGTGCTCGGCGGCGGACTGATCATGCTGACGGGCGGGATGCTGCTGCTCGCGAGAATCGGATCCAGCGGCAGCCCGATCGTGTACGTGATGATCCCGGGGCTGCTGACTGCGGCCGGGATCGCGATGTCGATCGTCCCTTCGACGATCGCGGCCACCCAGGGCGCCAAGGAGGGACAGGCAGGACTCGCTTCGGGCCTTGTCAACACTTCCCGCCAAATCGGCGGCGGGCTTGGGCTGGCGATCCTGGTGACGCTGGCCACTCAGCGCTCGAGCCATCTGATCGGAACCGGCGCGCTCGTACCACAGGCGCTCACCGATGGCTTTCGGCTCGCCTACCTGATCGGGGCGGGCCTGGCCGCTGCGGCGGCGCTCGTTACGTTCACTGCGCTGCCCAAGCCCGCCCCCGCAACGGCGCCGGCACCCGATGAGGGGCCCACCACAGCCACCGGCCCCGCGATCGCCACAAGCGCCCCCACGCGCCGCTTCGCGGTCGCGATCGCGATCGTTCTCGACGGCTTCCTCGCGCTCGACCTCGCCTTCGCAGGCTCCCATGGCGCTCCGGTCGGGGCATACACGACCCGCGGCGCCTACAGCTTCGTCACGGCGCCCTCGCTCCACCCGCCGAAGCTCCACAAGGACGGCCCGACCCTGGCCGGCAAGCTGGCGCCTGGCTACATCTTCACCGCGAACTTCTACAACCTCAATTATCCGCCGCTGGTCGGCCAGAGCGGCCCGCTGATCCTCGACCGCAGCTTGCAGCCGGTCTGGTTCCAGCCGGTTCCGGAAAAGGTCGTCGCATCCAATCTGAGCTTGCAGTCATATGGGGGCAAGCCGGCACTCGCCTGGTGGCAGGGCGTGGTCACCAACACCGGTCAAACCGAGAGTGGCGAATACGTGGTGGTGAACCAGCACTACCAGCCGGTCGCACGGCTAAAAGGGACGGACGGCTGGGTGCTCACGCTGCATGAGCTCGTGATCGAGGGCGAAGACGCCTGGGTAACCGCGAACAAGAACGTGGCCAAGGACCTCTCGAGCTACGGCGGGGCCTACAACGGTGCGCTGATCGACTCGGCGGTCCAGGAGTACAACCTCAAGACCGGCAAGCTCCTGAAGAGCTGGGACGCACTCGACCACATCCCCTTGGGGGACTCATATGCCAGCGTGCCAACCAATGGGTTCCCCTGGGATGCCTACCACGTCAATTCGATCACGCTGAGCGGCAACGGAGGCTTCCTTGTCTCGATGCGCGACACATGGGCGGCCTACATGGTCAACGGCAACGACGGCAAGATCGAATGGACCCTCGGTGGCAAGAAATCGAGCTTCGAGTTCGGCCCGAACGCAGCCTTCCAGTGGCAGCACGACGTGGCCCTTGGGCCCGGCTCGACGGTCACGATGTTCGACGACCACTGCTGCCAGCTAACCGGCGGAGGCACGTCCGTGCCCGCGACAGGACCCTCGCGCGGGCTCGTGCTCAAGCTGGACCAGAGCGCGCACATGGCAACGCTCGTAGCCCAGTATTCCGGCGGGGACAAGTTTGAAACCGAATACATGGGCGCCACGCAGCCGTTGGCCAATGGCAACACGTTCGTCGGCTGGGGCTCGGAACCGTATTTCTCGGAGTACAGCCGCTCCGGCCAGCAGGTTCTGCAGGGGAGCTTTCCCGAGCCTGACCTGAGCTACCGCGAGATGCTCGAGCAGTGGGTCGGCCTTCCACTGAGCGCGCCCGCGGGCGCGGCTCGCCAGGTGGGCGGCAGGACAGTCGTATATGCGAGCTGGAACGGTGCTACTCAGGTCGTGTCCTGGCGGGTACTTGCCGGACCCAACGCCGCTAAGCTGGGCGCCGTGGCAAGCGCCGCCAAGTCCGGTTTCGAGACGGCGATCTCGGTGCCGCGGGGCGACAGGACGTTCAAGCTCCAGGCGCTGGGCGCCGATCGCCGTGTGCTAGGTGCTTCCCGGCCATTCTGACCAGTGGTTCGACGACGATTCGCAGGGGGATTCGATGATGCGCGCAGACGGTTTGACGACGATACGCTCAAGCGTGCTGATTGCGGCGCTGGCGATGTGCGCGGGACTGTGCGCCTGTGGCGATAGCGGGTCCTCGAGCGCGGCCACGAACGGCCTGACACCAACGGCCGACCGCGCCGAGGCGCAAGCCAACTCTGTCGCCGTATCCCCCCAGCCGGGGACTGAGGACGCCTCGCCTGACACTCAGATCAGCTTCCTCGGTGAAGCAGGCACCACCGTCGCAAACGTGAGCGTGGTGGGATCGCGCAGCGGCAACCATCCAGGCAAATTGAAGCGCTACTCGACCGGGACAGGCGAGAGCTTCGTGCCCAACACACCATTTCGGGCAGGTGAGCAGGTGGCTGTGCACGCGCTCGTGGGCACCGGCCCCGGAGCCCCGGGAAAGCCGGTGACGACGATCTTCACAATCGCCCACCAGGCTTCGGTGAGCCAGGCCGAGTTCCCAAACAACCCTGGCGATCCGCACGCGATCCAGCACTACGCCTCGGCCCCGACCCTGACGCCCTCCACCGTCACCATCACTACCCACGGGCGGTCAGGTGGCGCTCCCGGCGACCTGTTCCTCGCCCCCTACCAGGGTGAGGGCACGCCTGGGCCGATGATCTCCGAACAGGACGGGGCGCTCGTTTGGTTCCACCCGCTGCCCAAAGGCTACGAGTCGACCAACTTCCAGGTGCAGCAGTTCGAAGGCAAGCCGGTGCTCACCTGGTGGCAGGGACGCATCCTGAAGGTGGGCTTTGGCCAGGGCGAAGACGTCATCTACAACAGCTCCTACAAACGGATCGGGAGCGTGAGGGCGGGCAACGGCTACAGGGCGGACCTACATGAGATCAGGCTGACACCCCAGGGCACGGCATGGATCGACGAGTTCGAGCCGATCGAGTCGAAACTGTCCTCGCTGCGCGGCGCGGGGGGCGTGCTGACCGATTCGGTCATCCAGGAGATCGACGTCAAGACAGGACTCGTGATGTGGGAGTGGCACGCGCTCGGGCACATACCCCTGAGCGACTCCTACAACCCGGTCCCGCACAACGGCAATCCGTGGGATTACATTCATGTCAACTCGGCCGATCCCGGGACCTCTGGCGATCTGCTGATCTCCGCGCGCAACTCATGGGCGCTGTATGACATCGACATCAAGACCGGCGCTTTCAACTGGCAGCTTGGGGGCAAGCACTCGAGTTTCAAGCTTGGTCCGGGCGCGAAAACCTACTGGCAACACGACGCCGAATGGCAACCGGAAGGCCTGATCTCGGTGTTCGACAACGGCTCGACCCCGCCCAAGGAGAAGCAATCGAGAGGGGTACTGCTCAAGCCCGACTACGCCGCCAAGACGGTGGCGCTCGCGAAAGCGTTCGTGAACCCGAGCAAGACGCTACTCGCGCCCGCGCAGGGCAACACGCTCTCGCTCCCTGGCGGCAACTGGCTCATGGGTTATGGCAACCTGCCCAACTTCACCGAGTACGACTCGGCCGGGCACGTGCTGCTCGACGGGACGCTGGGACACAACGTGCAGGACTTCCGCACCTACCTTTCGCCCTGGAGCGGCCAACCGGAAACATCACCCACGATCGTCGCCAAGCGAAGCGGTGCGAGCATCACGCTCAGCGCGAGCTGGAACGGGGCCACAGGCGTTGCCTCTTGGCAGGTCTATGGCGGTAGCTCGCTTAGCTCCCTCGTCCCGCTGGATACCGTGCCGAAGAGCGGCTTCCAGACCACCGCGACGGTGGGCACGAGTGTCCCCTACGTCGAGGTTCGAGCGCTTGACGGGAACGGAAACGTGCTGGGCGCCTCAGCAGCGTCACACGTCGGCTGAGCGTGAGCGAGCCGCCCACGCGCCACGACTGCCACCGCCAGCGCTAAGCTATATGAGCCGTGAGCGAAAACTTCTCACTGATCGTAATGTGCGTGTTCATGCTGGCTTCGCTGGCCTTTCTCGCACAGCAGATTCTCGCCTACCACTAGACGTCCGCTGAGCTGCGCGATACTGCGTCCTCACTCGTTCGTGTGCAGAGCACACTTCACTCGCTGCGTCCTTGTCTCCCTTGCTCAGCGAACGTCTAGACGTTGATGGCGCAATCAGGAGTGCTTGCGCGCTGACTTCAAGCGTTCGCGTTCCTGGTGCTTGTCCACGACCGTGGAGATCAGCTTGAGGAACTGCGTGGGCCCGGTGGCCTTGGCCTTGCCGTAGGTGAACGCCTCGATCCAGTCGGGCACCTTGCCTTCGGTGGCCATCACGTTGAAGAACTCACGGCGCATCTCCACGTTGATGCGGGCATCCTCGGCAGGGCCCTTGGTGACCTGGAAGTCGGGCATCTGCAGGCGGAAGAACTGGACGTCGCCACGGCCTTGAAGCTCGACGCCGACGACGATCGTCATCGGCGCAAGCGCCGGCACTTCCTCGACGAAGCGTCGCGCGGCCTTCTCGATCAGGCTCTTGGCATCCTCGGCCATCAGATCTTGTGGCGCTGGAGGAGCTTCTTGCCGATCACCATGCGCTGGATCTCCGAGGTGCCCTCGCCGATCAAGAGCAGCGGAGCATCGCGGTAGAGACGCTCGATCTCATACTCCTTGGAGTAGCCATAGCCCCCGTGGATGCGGAAGCACTCCTCCACGCAGAAGCGACCCGCCTCGGAGGCGAACAGCTTGGCCATGCCGGCCTCCAGATCCGAGCGCTCGCCCGCATCCTTCAGGCGCGCCGCACGCAGGGTCAGCAGGCGCGCGGCGTCGACCTGGGTGGCCATGTCGGCAAGCTTGAACTGGATCGCCTGGTGCTCGGCGATCGGCTTGCCGAACGTCTTGCGCTCCTGGGAGTAGCGCAGGCCAAGCTCGAGCGCGCGCTGGGCGATGCCGACGCCACGTGCGGCAACGTTCACACGACCAACCTCCAGCGCGTCCATCATCTGGGCAAAGCCTTTGTTCAGGCCCGCGTCCTCGCCGCCGAGCACATTCTCGGCGGGGCACTTGTAGCCGTCGAACACGAGCTCGGTGGACTCGACGCCCTTGTAGCCGAGCTTTTTGATCTTGGGCGGCACGTTCAGCCCGGCGTACTCGCCGGTGTTCTCGGACACCCCGCCCTCCTTCTCGGCGATGAAGCAGGTGAAGCCCTTGTGGCGGGGCTGGGCGTCGGGGTCGGTCTTGACGAGCACGAACACGAGCGATGACATCAGGCCGTTGGTGACCCACATCTTCTGGCCGTTGATCTCGTAGCGGCCGTCCTCGCCCTTCTTGGCGGATGTCTTGATCGCCTGCACATCGGAGCCCAGCTCGGGCTCGGACAGGGAGAACGCGGCGCGTATCTCGCCGGTCGCCATGCGTGGCAGGTACTTCTGCTTCTGCTCCTCCGAGCCGAACTTCATCAGCAGGTAGGAGCCGATGAAGTGGGTGTTGATCACGCCCGAGATCGAGATCCAACCGCGCGAGAGCTCCTCGACGATCATCGCGTAGGTGGTCAGATCGAGCCCCATCCCCCCGTACTCCTCGGGGATCGTGACCCCGAACAGGCCGAGCTCCTTCATCTGCTCGACTATCGGCTCGGGGAACAGGTCCTCGTGGTCGTAGTGCTCGGCGTTGGGGAGGATCTGCTCGTCGGCGAACTGGTGGACCATCTCGGTGATGGCCTTCTGCTCGTCGGTCTTCTCGGTGTAGGGGGCGGGGGCTACGGCCATTCTTGGGGCTCCATCGTCGCTTTTCGTCGGGTATCGAGGAGAATACCCGCGATGAACTTCGCCCGAGACCTCATTGCCGCCCAGCCTGCCGAGCGGATGGCGCTCGTGGAGCTGGCCCGCGATGGAGGCCGCCGTGAGTGGACGTTCGCCAAGGTGGAGCGGGCCAGCGGCGGGATGGCCGGTGCGCTCCTCGTACGGGGCGTGCGCAAGGGAGACGTCGTGATGACACTGATCGGCAACCGGTCGGAGTGGGTGCTCGCGATGATGGCCTGTTTTCGGATCGGAGCGGTCGTGCTGCCATGCACCGAGCAGCTGCGCGCCAAGGACCTGCGCCTGCGCCTGGAGGTGGCGCGTCCGAGCCTGATCGTGGCCGACCCGCGCAACCGCGAGCAGATCGAGGCCGCCGAGCCGGACTGTCGGGTGCTGTATGCGCCGGATGAGTCGTTGCTCCAGGCAGCCGAGGACGTTCCGTGTGCAGAGCTGGAGGAAGGCGATCCCGCCCTGATCACCTTCACGAGCGGCACGGCCGGCGAGCCGAAGGCCGTTGTGCACGGGCAGCGCTACTTGTACGGCCAGCGGGTACAGGCCGAGGAGTGGCTAGGCGCCCAGGCGGGAGACCTCGTGTGGTGCACGGCGGCGAGCGGGTGGAGCAAGTCGGCGCGCAACGCGTGGATCGCGCCTTGGCTGATGGGCGCTACGGCCCTGCTGCACGACGCGCGCTTCGACCCCCACGAGCGGCTCGATCTGATCGAACGCGAGCGAGTCAACGTCCTGTGCATGGCCCCTACGGAGTACAGGGTGATCGCCAAGCGCGCGAAGCTCCGGGCGCTGCGCAGCTTGAAGGGGATGGTGGCCGCAGGCGAGGCGCTGAACCCCGAGGTGCTAAGGGTGTGGCAGGCGGCAACCGGCCTGGACATCAGGGACGGCTATGGACAGACCGAGACCGGTCAGATGACGGGCATGAGAGTTGGGATAGCTGTTCGTGCCGGGTCGATGGGCACGGCGCTGCGGGGAGTTCGATTGAACGTCCTCGAGGGCGAGCTGGTCGCCGATCCGAGAAGCGTGCCGACGTTCTTCCTCGGCTACCTCGGCGAGGGCGTGACGCGCGGCGAGGACGGCGCATGGCAGGTGGATGACCGCCGTGAGGGTGGCCCGTGGCAAACCGGCGACCAGGTGAGCGAAGACGAGGACGGCTACCTGCGCTTCCAAGGTCGCGCCGATGACGTGATCGTCTCAGCCGGCTACCGGATCGGCCCGTTCGAGGTCGAGTCCGCGCTTGTGGCTCATCCGGCGGTCGCCGAGGCGGCGGCGGTGGCGGCACCCGACGAGGAGCGGGGGGCGGTGGTGAGGGCGATCGTCGTGCTGCGCGACGGGCATGAGCCTTCCGATGAGCTTGCGCGCGAGCTACAGGAGCACGTCAAGCGCGAGACCGCTCCGTACAAGTACCCGCGTATCGTCGAGTTCGCATTGGAGCTGCCGAAGACGGCCAGCGGGAAGGTCAAGCGAGCAGAGCTGCGAGGCAAAGCCGCGCCTTGCGACTCTGCGCCGTGGGCGCAGCCACAGGCTCAAGGCAGCGGTTGACCGAGCAGTTCGTTGATCTTCCAGACGCCGCGTTCGCGCCTCAGGAGGATGAAGCTGGCGGGCAGCGTCCTCGACCCCAGCAGCGCGCGCGCTTCCCTACCTTCGACGCGCACGCCGGTAACCGCGAACCCGCCGACCAGCTGGCTGTGGGAGTGCGCGAAAGTCTTCGACATGACGACAGCGCAGGTCTTGCCGCGCGAGTAGGCCGGCCCGGGCGGCTGGCCGTAGTCTTCGGGGATCGCCTCCTCCAGCGTCGAATAGATCAGCCGGCAGGCCTTCGCGCCGTCGCCGGCGGCGGCCGCCGCGTAATAGCGCTTGACGAGAGCCGCGATCGACCGCACCTCGGCGGCGCCCGCCGCGCGGCCGAGGTTCCGGATTTCACCGTCGTCGCTGTCGTAGTAGCCCTTGTTCTTGATCGCGTCGTTATCGAAGTCGGCATCGTTGTCGTACCTGTTGCTGGTACTTGTGTGGTTGCTCGCGCTCTCGTCGTCGTCTTCGTCGCCCTTGAACGAGCTCACAGCCGCGGACGGCGTGGTGGACACGCCCGTCCCGAGAGCGCCGACCTTCGCGGCTGTCGCGGCGGTCTTGGAGCTCGCCTGGGAGGCCGAGCCCGCGTCCCTGCCCGAGCCGCCGCAGGCGCCGAGGCCCACGCCGAGCAGGGCGATCGCCAGCGACGCTGGCAGAGACCTCATCCTGGAGCGCGTTCGGGCCATCGCTACGGCACCCCGAGGTCGAGTAGCACGTCCATCTTCCACGCGCCGCGTTCGCGCCTGAGGAGCACCCGGCGTTCCCGGGCCGCGCCGAAGCGCACCAGCGCCAAGCCATGGTCGCCGCCGACGCGCACGACCGTCGGCTCGAGCGCGGCGACGTCGCCGGTCAGTTCCCGGTGGCGCCGCTTGAACAGCTTCGAGAGCACCTCGGCGCAGGTTTTGCCGCGCAGGCCCGGTGACTGGGCATATTCTTCGACGACCGATTCGGCGAGCAGCGAATAGAGCAGCGAGCACGCGCTCGCGCCGTCGCCCACGGCGCCGGCGGCGTAGTAGCGCCTGATGAGGCTCGCGATCGCACGCCCCTCGGCGTGGTTCGCCGCGTGGCCGAAGCGCAGGACGGGGCTATCGTCGGCGTCGTAGCGGCTGCCGCCGGGATTGTCGTTGTCTTCGTCGCTGTCCGTAGGCAGACGGGGTTGGACCCGCGTCGCGGCGACCGTCGCCGCCGCCGCCCTGGAAGGTGACTCGGAAGCCGAGCCGACGCCTTTGCCCGAATCGCCGCACGCGCCGACGCCCAGGCCGAGCAGCGCGATCGACGGCAGTGTGAGCAGAGACCTCATCCTGGCGCGTTCCTTCGGGTCGTCATTCAGGTAAGCTCGATGTTAGCAACCAGTAGCGATATCTGATGTTCCTACAGCAGTTCCTTGTCGAGCAGCGCTTCGGTCTTCCATGCACCGCGTTCGCGCCGCACCGGAAACAAGCGTTCGGGGGTCGCCCTGAAGCCCAGCAGTACCAGTCCCTTGTTGCCCTTGACGCGCACGCTGGTCACAACAACCGTGGCTAGATCGGCAGCCAGCCGCCGGTGGTCTTCCTCGAACAGCAGCGACATTATCCGGGCGCAGCTCTGACCGTGAAGCGGGGGAACGCCCGGCGCTGGGGGATAGACCGTTTCGGCCATTTCGCCGAGATTCGGACTATCGGCGAGACCCGAGTAGATCAGCGCGCAGGCCGCCGCCCCGTCGCCTGCGGCGCCAGCGGCGTAGTAGCGCTTGACGAGCGCCGCGATCGCCCGCTCCTGCGCGGCGCTCGCGGCGTGGCCATAGTGGCGGGTGCTGTAGTTGTCCCGGTCTCTGTGGTTGGGCTCGTCCCCGTCTCCGTCGCCTCTGAGATAGCCCCCGGGCGGCGCTGTGGAGGAGACAGTCGCCGTCATCGCGCCGCCCGCCCGAGTGCTGTAGGGGGACTTGGGCGCCGGGCCGGTGTGCTTGCCCGCATCGCCACACGCGCCGAGACCCAGGCCGAGCAGCGCGATCGACGGCAGCATGAGCAGATACCTCATCCTGGCGGCGGTTCCTTCCAGGTCGACATTCAGGTGAAACCAGATTTTAGCGACCAATCGCGATGTCCGGCTTCTCGAACTTGACCGGATAGCGGTCTGAGCGATACCCTCTGCCCGGATAGCGCTTTAACCAATCCATTTCACGGGAGGGCTCTCGCATGTCACGACGGCGCCTCGCGGCATTCGGGGCATCTGCGACCGTGCTATCGCTCTCAGGTTGCGGGGAATCGACCGGCTCAGCCAAGCCTCTGACGCGCTCCGCGTTGATCGCGCGGGGAGACCTCATCTGCCGGCGCCTGAACACCAAGCTCACCATCACCGCCGCCGGAGGGGAAGGCGGTGGCCTCGCGCAACTACTGCTCTCGCAGGCAGCCTACGAGGACGCTGTGACCGCGGCGATGCGCAAGCTCAACCCACCCGCCTCGATGGCGAATGGATGGGGACAGATGGTTAGCGGCGCACAGACACTCGCCGACGCGACCACCAAGCTCGGGGAATACGAGAATTCGCACAACAACACGCTCTTCAGCCCAAGCCCCACGAGCCGCGCGGCGTCCACCGCGATGGCAGATGGCACACGACAGCTCACCGCCGCCGCCGGACGCGAAGGTTTCAAGGATTGCGCACAGGTCCGGTGACGGGCGCTATTTCTTCTTGGCTCTACGTGTCGTGTGTTTTGGACAACCGGTGACGGTGATCTTGGTTGACTGGTGGATCACGGCTCCGTTTTGGGCGGTGAACGCAGTGGGCATCTTCAGCCCGCCTTTTTTGATCTTGCAGAGGTTGGTGTTGGCCGCCAGTGCGGAGTTGGTGCCTTGCGGCAGCTTCAGTTCGAACGTGCCGATCGGAACATCGGGCACTTGGCGGAACGTCGAGCTGGTGATCCCCTTTTTCGAGATGAACGTTTCGCCGTGCAACTGCACGGTCGTGCCGTAACCGGATAGCACGATCACAAGTTCGGGGAACTTCGCGCCACCGTGACTGACGAAATACGCCGGACCGGACAGCGCGACGGGAATGATCGGCGTAACGGCCGTCGCGCTCCCGACCCTGGATGCGGCCGGGCACGCCGCGGGGTTCAGGTCGAAGGTGTGCTCGGTGCACGCCTTCTGTAGCGTCGTCAGCCTGGAGGGCAGTTGCCTGGGCAGGTTCACCTTTACCTTGGCGATGTTGGCCTGCTGGCCGAACGGCAGCTTTGGATAGGACAGCTTGACGTCCAGGCTCGCACCGTTCTTGCGCGAGGTCTTGCCCGCTGTCGAGACCTTGAAGACCGGTTTGAACTTCAAGGTCGCGCAGTTGGTCACCTGGAATGGCACGGAGAGTGGGCTCGTTGCGCCCTGAGCGCTGGTCAGGTTGCCGCCGATCGCCATCTTGGAGCAGTTGGTCGGGTTGAACGTGAAGCTGGGCCGGTTCACCGTCACGTTGACGTGCTGGATCTGTAGTGGGATGCCGTCGAGGATCTGCGGGATCTGATGGGGGCCGGAGGTGTCGGTCGTGATCGTCAATGCCGCGGTGATGGGGTCGACTTCGATCTTCGCACGCACGACCACGCAATCACACGCCGGCTGGTAGTTGGGATTGGACGTGTCGTGCTCCACGTCAAACGGCCCCGCCTTCGCCGGGTTGACGATCGACAGGCCGTACGGCGCACCCTCGTACGGACCGGTGATATAGACGCGTCCCCCCTTCACGCTGAACGGGTTGGCGCCCAACCCGACGCTGACGGTTGTTTCGCCGATCAGGCTTTCCGAACCACACGTCCCCGCGTTGGCTTGCGCTTCGCCACACAGCTTCACGTTCGAGAGCGTGCCCAACAGTCCTGGCGGCATCTTCAACTGGATCGCGTCGAGGTTCTGGTTGCCGTCCGGGCGGCTCATCGTCAACGTAAACGGTGTGAACGCACCAGCCTGAATGTTCGTTGAGCTCGCGTGCAGCGACGGGGCGAACGGCAAAGGATCGCTGCACGGGGAGCCACCCGGACCGGCGGTGATCTGGAATGCCGGCGAGGACACGTTGGCGGCCGGGTTCCCCGACCACGGCGCGAACGACGCGGTCGTCGTATAGGAGCCGCACAGCGCGGGGGTGCCGAGCGGCGCTCTGGAGCCCCCGAAGAAGTGCAGCACGAGGTCTTCGAAGGGCAACTGCGGTGTGTTCTTGAACGTCGAGACGAGCTGACCCGTCGCCGGGTCGGGTTTGACTTCGCCGGCGAAGCGCACGCGCACGCCCGACTGTGGGTCATAGACCGAGAGATACAACGCCACGAGCGACCCGAACGGGTTGGCGTTCTGCGCCGCGAGATACGCCGCGCCTTCCAGTTCGTTGGGCAACAGCGGCGTCTTGATCTTCACGGTCCCCACCTTCGAGGCTTCCGGACAGGTCTGTTCGGCGGGGCTTTCCAGCGCGATCTCACCGAGGCTGCACGCCAGCAGCCCGTCGGCGGCGGCAGGGTTCAAGACCAGGCCGGCGGGCAGGGCGACGTTCGTGTCTTTGACAGAGGACTCAGCTAGACCCGTCGGATTGAGGCTCGCGTTTTGGGGGACGTGCACGTCGACCGCCAGCCCGGTGGGGCTGCTGCCTTGCGTCCCGTCCGGGGCGACGCTGATCGACGGTCCGAAGTTCAGCGCGTCGCAGCCGTTTTGTTGCAGCAGTTCGCCTTCGCTGTTTCGGAACTCGTATTCCTTGGGGGCGGTGAACTGGCCGGGTTGCTCCCACGAGTCGCCTTCCACGCTCGTCTGAAGCGGACCCGTGCACGAGGTCGGCATGACCAGGAACGGTCGTTCCGCTCCCCTTTCCGTGCACGAGATTTCTGACTGATTCTGAAGATGGGCGAGACATTCTTTCCCGCGCGTCGTGTCGTGCCGCGGATCGCCCGGGACTCCCCAGAATGTCACCTGGGCGCTGAGGAATTCCAGTGACTGGGTGATGTTGGGGACGGTGGCCACGACGCCGTAGTCGCCACCGGTGCGCACCGACACGTCGATAAACGCCGGTCCGGCACCTGTCTGGAAGCCGAAGCGCGCCGGCTCGCCCACCGCCGGTTCGAGGCTGTACAACGGATTGGTGACAATCGGGGCCTCCGGGATGCCCCCCGCCGTGACAACCGACGCGACACCCACAGCCGTGTCGGTGGGGCACACCTCTTGCCCTGCCTGCCCCTCTTCCAAGAACACCTTCGTATTGCACTTAGGCAGCGGCACCGGGTTGCCCACGAGCCCCGGCGGGAGATTGAAGCGCAGATCCTTCGTGAACGTCCCGACCGGCTGCACCTGGGGATATTCTTCTACTCCTCCAAATTCCGAGACCGGTACCGTCTGAGCATTGAGGGCGATCGTCGTCGTCAACTGGAACGGGTGGCTCCCGGCCTGCGTGTCCGGCAGGCCTCCCTCTTCTTCGGGGGTGAGTTCATAGCCTTCCACGCCGAACGGTGGCGGCGTCTCACTCAGCGCGAGCGCCTTCTTGGAGGTGACCGGCGCTGCGCCGCCGCCTTCCACGCTCACTTCGTTGACGTCGTCGCCCTTGCCTTTTTCGACTTCGACGTTGATCGCCATCGTCAGGGACTCATACGCAGGAAGCGGACGATGGCGGTCTCCGCCTTCATATGTGCACGTCACTGTCCGCCCAGCAAGCGCGCAGGGCATCACGACGCCTTCCGCGCTGGCGCCTTCCTGGATGCTCTCGCCATGCGCCGTGATGTCGGGTTCGCCCGCGTGTATATGAAGGTTTCCGGCGTTGATTTCGGTTTCGGCCACACGCACTCCTTCCGGCAGCGTGTCGATGATCGTGATCGGCGCCACATTCCGTTCCCATTCGCCTTCGCCAGTTTTGTGAAGAAATCCCGTAAGGGCTTGTTGCGTGCAATTCGAGTCGTTGAAGCCGCCTTTTTCTGTAATTGCCGCTTTGACGCATTCCGACTTCGTGGTGGCGTCGCCTAGATTGGTCGCCCGCACGGTGATCGTTCCGTCGCCACGTGCGGGACGTGCAGGCCCAGGCTTCGCGGGCGCGGAGGACACGTTCAGATGCCACCACGGCATTGCCGCGCCAGCCTGAGCTGTCCCGAACAGCACCAGCGACGCGGTCACCAGCGCGACCGGCAGAGCATTCCTGAGAACCCTGGCGCTCATCGCTTGCCACCCCGCTTGGTCGGGTTCCTCTTGCCCGAGCGCGTCGCCGTGTGTCCGTAGCGCTTATGAGCGGTGCGTTCGCACGTGGCTCGCCGCTTCCTCGATCGCTTGTAACGCTTGTGGCAGGAGCTCAACGCCCGGGAGAGCTTCTGCGCGCGCGTCAAGACCCTGGGCTTGACCGTCGCCGCGGGCGACGGGACGTTGCCAGCCCCTGAGAACGTCTCGCTCGGCCCGGGCCCGAACAGTTCGGGCTGTGGCGCGGGCGCCGGCTTGCACGAGTCGCCGCTGGAGCACGGCGGCGGAGAGACCGGCGGCGTGATGCACGGCGAGGAGGCCGAACAGACATGCGCGTCCCAGACGTCGTAGCCGACGTCGGAATCAGCCGTCGTCAGGTGGTCTGATGAGAGGAAGAAAACATCATCGCCGCTCTCGCTCGCGTCCACGAACGCCGATTCGCTGACGGACTGCCCCGAGGAGATCAAATCCACGCAGCCGTCTACGCGCGCGCGGTAGGTAGCTCTCGCGCTCGTGCAACCGTTGGAAGCACCCGTGCCCACCGGCTCGTACTGATAGATATCCTCCAGACCGTTGGTGTCCTGCGCCACGAGCGCGACCGGGCTGTTGAAGAACAGTCGTCCGCTGTCAGAGAGATAGCGCGGCTGATACACGTTCTCTGCGATCTGGCCCTCCCAAGCTGGAACGTTCCCGGCCAACCAGTGCGGATGCGCCGCTTCGCCCCAACGCGAGTTGGGACCCGCCGCAAACGGCGGCTCCCCAAAGAACCCGTCGGGCACACCGTGGGGTCGCGCGCCGCTAGGATCGCACGAGGCGCAGATCAAGCTGCCGGATTCAGCGGCCAGGTCTCCCGGCGCGTGATAGAGGAACACCTCCTCGTCGCGCGCTCCCTTCGCTGCCGGGTTCAGATCGACGTTATCGTAGCCGGTCAGCGACCTACTCGACATGAACGCCAGGTAGCGCCCGTCCGGCGATACACGCGAGCTGACACCAATGACTTCCGGAGTGGTGCTACCCGCGCCACTGTGCGCCGCCCAGCTGGGTTCGTCTTCGTCCGACAGCCTCGCGACGAACCTTGGCGCTCCCCATGCGCCGCCTTGGTTGTGCACCACGAACAGGTTGTCAGCGCCCGCCAGCGCCTTTTCGCCCGTCGCGCTCTTCGCACTCGACAGGACGCCCGCCGCCACGAAGTACACGTACGTGCCGTCTTCGCTTACGTCGGAGACGATTTCCTGCACACCGGCGTTCGATTCGCCAGGGCCATGACCCGCCGTCAGGTCGGTCGTCGTGCCGGCGTCGTAGGGGGCGCCTGGCGCTACGTGATAGTCGTACAGGTCGCCGCGTTCCAAGAAGAACACGTGAGAGCCGTCGCTGCTCATCGTCTGGTAGGCCGCGGTAGCCCCACCGACGTGAACAGTCTTTTCTTCGACCATGTCGCGCACGTACAGCCCCCTGAAGGTCCCTTCGGCATATCGATTTCCCACTACCCACGCCACCCGGCGACCGTCCTCGGAGAGGACGCGCGGGAGCTGACCAGATCCAAATGCGCCCTGGCCGGCAGGCTTCGCCTGATCGCTTTCGTCGGTTTTGCCGTTCGGCAAGACGCTCACGAGCTGCAGCCGGCCTTCGTTCCACTCATACAGATTTCCATATCCAAATGTGATTTCGGGCGGCGTGTATGCATGGGCTTCCGCGGTAAGCGCCAGCGGCGAGCCCAGAACGAGGTGAGCCAGATCAGGGGTGCCGGCGAGTTGCTGCACCTCCGGCAAGACCTTTTCGAGCACTCCCTCGGGGTACATGAGTTTGGTGCCTGGCAGCGTGTTCGCGGGCGACAGAAGCGGCTTGTAGCAGCTAGTGGGTTCCCCGGTTGAGCACCTGAGGTTGCGTACGTAGGTCGTCCCTTCCAGCGCTTCGGCAACCAATATGCCGCTCTTGTTTTGCGGGGTGTAGAGGGCCAACGCCAGATCGGGCGAGAAGAGCGCAAAGTGCCCGGCGCCGAAAATTTCCTTGGAATAATTTTCGCCTTCCTTGGCCGGAGGGATCGGCCCGTTGATGTCCTGCGATCTCCACTCACCGGCGCCGCGCCGAGACAGGACCTGCGTAGCGCTGAAGCTGTTATTGGACACCGCGTTTTCGCCCAGCGGGGCGCCCTGTGCCTGATAGGTGATCGCGCTGCCGTCGCTCGCCGCCTGTCTGCCGGGCGAAAGTTCCAGCCTTGTCCCTCCCGTGTCCGCGGGTGTCACGAGCTCCCACGCGCGCCCGTCGGGCAGCGCGAACCCGCTCGCGCCGGGCCGGGTCGTGAACGTATGGTCGGCTCCATCCTGCGTGCAGGTCCTGCCCGCTATGCATTCGCCGATCGTTACGACCCGGTAGTGGTAGGTCGTGCCCGGCGTCAGTTCCTGGATGTGGTAGCCGCCGACGGCCACAAATTCCGTGCCGGCGCCGGCGTTGCCGATGAATTCGCGTCCGTAGGCTGTGCTCGTGCCGTATTGCAGCCGGTAGCTCGTGCTGGCCCCTTCCGGGTCGATGCGCGCGGCGAGCGTAGCGCTCGTCGCGGTGACTTCACTCGCCCATGGCCCGTCGATCAGCGCCGGGGGCGTCTCTTCCAGAGTGTTGTCAGGACCAGTCGTAGTCGCGAGCTGCGAGTCGGTCGCGACGAGTCTCCAATGGTAGGTCGTGCCCGGCACGAGCGTCGCTTCCGGCAATACGACTTCCACAGGATGGTCTTCGAAGAGCCCTGTGGTGATCGGGGCGGAATCGGCGGTCGCGACGGCACCGGCGCCGTAGGCTTCTCCGTCCGCGTCGAACTGTTCTTCGGTGATGTACTCGAGGTGATAGGTCGTCGCGTGACCCTCGGGGTCGATGACTGCGTCGAATTTCGCCGCGCCGTGCTTTTCCGCCGTCGCCGATTCGTCGTACTGCTCGATCAGTGGACCCGGTGGCGGCGGTGTGAACACGAACACCCGAGGTTGGCTGGTCAAATTGGTGCCGGCCGCGTACAGCGCGCCCGATCCTTCGGCGAACGCCAAGCCCCCCAGAGAGAATTCGATGGTGTTGAAACCGAAGCTCGCCAGCTCGTTACCCGCCGGGTCATACTTCGAGAAGTGATACCCACCTTCGGAATCCTCGACGTACACGTTCCCCGTCGCGTCGAGCGCGATAGCTTGGATTTCGAAGCTGCCTGTGTCAAACCCGATCTTTTCTTTGCCGTCAGGTTCGAGCTCGCGCACACCGCTGGCTTCGCTGTCCTTCACGAACACGTCGCCCGTTGAATCGACCGCCATCGCGCTCACCTGCCCTTCGCTGGAGAGACTCGTCAGCGAGATGCCCTTCGGCGGCAACGGCACGCCCGAGGGATCAAAGACCTGAACGCGCGCCTTGTCGCCCACGTACACGTTACCGCCGGGACCGATGGCGATGTAACTGCCGTTAAAGGACCATTCGAACTGGCCGTCTAGTGTGCCGGCCTTGCCAGCCTGGCATTTTTCTCCAACCAGGCACACGTTCCCGTGGTTGGTCTCGTTGACCTCCCCGCCGAACATCAGCAGGAATTTTCCTTCCGAGTCGAACTTCTCGACACGGTAGTTTTCCCAGTCGACCGCGTACACGTCGCCATACGAGGAGCTGAGCGGGTCGTTGTCGACGGCGACGCCACGAATTCCTTCGAAACTGTATGCACCCGCGCCGGAGCCTGGGCGTCCGGCCTGGCAGAGAGCGGTGCAAGTCTGCAGTTCTTCGGCAGGGCTTTCTTCGTCGACGTCCCATCCCCACGCCATCAACCAGTTCCCCGACGCTCCGAAACTGTCGATCCGTTGATTGCCATCGTCACCGAGGTAAACGTGGCCTGTCGCTTGGTTGATCGCCACGCCGGCCAGGTTTCGGAACTGCCCCGCGTGTTCGCCTTCTTCGCCGAATTCCGTCGCCGCAGCAGCGGAGCCCACACACGTCAGGAGCACACATATCAACGCGCACAGCAAAGCAAAGACGGCCGACATAAGCCGACTGACACCGATCACACCCATCACACCATCATCCCCGCTCTTCCTATAGTTCGCTCACCGTTTTGGTTCCCTCACCGTTGGTCATTTCAGCCCGTCAAATGCATATCCACCGCGCCCCTCCGAGTTGCTGGACGAGCCAGGCCCGCCCAGCAACCAAGACATCACATCAACTCACCTGCCTGACCCTATGACACCGCCAGCGTGCCACCAGTTGCGTGCTTAATGATCAGGTCGCCTTCGAGGTCGACCAACGTTAATTCCTGTTCCACTCCTCCCACGGTGTTTATGCAGTTCAAAGACTCGGTTCCTGCTGCCGCACCGAATTCAAGTAATACATTGGGGGCCACGTTGGTCAGAGTGCCACTGGTTACCCCTTCACATAAAGATTCCAGCGTCAAGCCGTTTAACAGTAGGCATTTCAACTCGAAAGCCACATGGTGGAAGTGATCTAAGAACGTCGTTCCGTCTAATTCGATTAACGATTCCCAGGTTAATCCAAGCGCTAAGCTGAGTTCGTCCACCCAGAGTAAGGATTCCGCACCCGCTGCGTTACTGCACGCTCCTTCATCGAATAAGGTTTCGCAGGTTAGCGATGTGCCTGGTAATTCTTGAATAAGAGTGCCGGTTAAGCTAAAGAGATCGAAGACTAAATCGACCCCCGCTGCACCTACCGTGCCTTCGAATAAACCTGAACAATCGATTTCGTTTATTAAAACTGCGCCGTTTCCAGTTAAGACGTTGAGGGTCAGAGTCCCTTCGGTATTCGTCGCTAATTCGACTCCGGCCCCGATCGGTGATCCGTTGAATAACCATTCGTCCGCCGCGAACGCCGAAGCCGCCGCGACCGCACTGAACGCGAACACCGCGAACAGCGCGAGTCCGAGGATCTTGATATTTGTCATTTTACCCACTTCTAACCACTCCTGATGTCACGGAGCGAAGCGGCACGCCGGCTCCCGCCCAATCCCACAACACGACGACGAGCCTGACAGGCCCGCACGGTCGAGACAACACCGTTTTCCGGTTCGGCCTAGAATCGCCGCGAATGGACTGGCGCTCGGGAGCTTCGCGCGCCCGCTTGATGCTCCTGGTGTCAAAAAGCTCCGACCGCGAGGTCGGGGCTTGTGATTGGTTGTCTCCCGGAGCGCACACCTCTTTCGAAGATCGCGCTCCGGGCACTTTCTCATCTAGGGAACGGGATATCCGCACCGCGATGAGACGCAATGGTCTAGCACCCTCCTCCCGCCTGCGCAAGACCGGTGCGGCGCCAGCGCAGGAGTTCGGGAAACGAAACTCCTTGCCAACTCAAGGAGTCCGGGAGGTCGAACTCCTCCAAGATCCAGGGGTTTTCCAGAAATCTAAAATGAGCATAAAAATCAGCGCAAAGCGGCGCATAGGGAACCCAGCACCGCCTCCGCGAGCGCTCCATCGCCGCTCACCCGCAGCTCGTGGTCACCCCCGATCAGCAGCGCGTCGTCCCATTCCGAGGAGCCTGCCGTGATGCTCGCAGTCGGCGGCGACGGCGGCGGTCCCTGCTCGCACAGCTCCATGCGCCCGGCTCGGGCGACGATCCACAGCTCGAGCGTCCGCTTGAAGTGCTGGCGCTTTCGCAGCGTGCACGTCCCCGCGACGCCGTCCGGCACGCGCGACACGGGCGCCAGCAGACGCAGCACGTCGGCCAGCTCCTCGCCACGCTGTGCCCCATCCGGCGCGAGCTCGCGACCCTGGCGGCGGTCGGTCAGGATCCTTCTGGCACTCACGACGCGTCCGGGGTCGGTCAGCCCGTACTCGACGATGTGCGGGAAGCTCGTGCGCTCGTCGTGGCGCAGCAGGCCGACCTCGGCCAGCGCGCGCAGCCGCGCGTGCAGGGTGCTGCGCGGGATGCCCAGCCGCTGCTCGAGCTCCGAGGGCTGTAGCGGGCCGCCGGACAGCACGCGCACGATGCTCTTGACGCGCTCCTCGGCCAGAAGTTCGGAGATCCGCGCGCGCGGGCCATGGGGATCCTGCGGAGGGCTGGTTGGTTCCGGCACGATGTCGCCTCCCGGACGAGAATCGCTGCTGCGGACGACGCGCGAAACCATCCTTCGGACCCCCGCGACCGCCGGAATCAGATTTTAGCCCAATGGATCAAATAAGTTCAACGCCCAGTAAACAAATGTTCACCCGTCGCAAATCCCGGTCTTGCATCAAACGCTCGCCCGCACCGGCACCAGCTCGCCCGCGGATCGCTCGTCATCCAGTGACGACCGTCCGTCGAGGATGGCGCTGGCGGCCTGCTCAGCTCCGATCGAGGGGACCAGGACGAAGTAGGCGACCTGGTCGGCCAGGTACGGCAGCGTGTGCGCGGCGTCGCGCGCAACCTGGTGGTGGACGATGTTCCAGACCCCACCGACGATCGCCTCTGCAACGACTGGGCAGACCGTGCGGGGGGCAATGCGATCGATCAGTTCCGCCAGGCGGCGCAGCAGGCGCTCGCGACAGGCAACGCCGGCGACGCCGGCGGCGAAGATCTCGACGAACGCGCAGCGTGCGAACACGGGGTCCCCGGCGATGTGGCGCATGAGCGAGCCGGCCGCCGTGCGCACCGCCGAAGGCCAGTCCGGCGCGCCGCGCGCGGCGCGCGCCGCGCGTGCGAGCGCCTGGGCGCTCAGCAGCTCGAGTGCCGCCACGAAACACTCCTCGAGATCCTCGTAGAGCGCGAAGAACGCCTCGTCGGGGACCTCCGCCTCGTCGAGGATGCGCGCAACGCTCAGCTCCTCATAGCCCTTGCGCCCCGCGATCTGGGCGGCCGTCCAGAGGATCCGCGTACGCTCGTCGCCCTCCGGCGCGCGTTCGCGGTCAAGCGGCGCGGCCTTGTCCCACCCCTCCGGAGTGAGCCGCGGAGCGAGCAGCCGGACCGCCGGCGAGTCGTATGCCAGCATCCAACTGAACAGCTCACCGCTGAGCCGCTCCGGCTGCGCGGTCCGAGCGTCGAGCAGATGCCTGCGCGCCACGTACCAGATTCCACCCGCGATGCCCCTCGCAACGAGAGCCGGCGGCTCCACCCCGCCGTACGCCTGACCGAGGCCTTGAGCGATGATCCGCTCGAACCCGAGCTGAGCGCGGTCGATCCGCCCGAGCACGGCGGGTCCCGCGGCGAGCACCGCCACAAGCGCCAGCCGCATTGCCTCCGGCCGGCGAGCGATCGCGAGCACGAACGCGTCGAGGCCGCGCGCGAGGCCGGCTGTACGATCTTCCTCGCGCTCGCCCTCCTCGCGCCAGGCAGCGCCGATCCGGCCGGCGAGCTCCTCCATGACGGCGTCGTAGGTGCACAGGAAGCACTCCTGCTTGGAGGAGAAGTGCTTGTAGAGCGTCTTCGTGGAGACGCCCGCGAGACCGACGATCTCGTCGACGGTCGTCGCGGCATAGCCGTGGGCGGCGACCGCCTCGATCATCGCCCCGTAGATCCTCGCCCGTTGGTGGCGGCCGACCTGGTCGCGCGAAAGCCCGTTCGGGCGCGGTCTCAATCGCGGCAGCGCGCCAGGCTGGGTTGAGCATGTTGGGAAGTCCCCGTCCGCGGGTCCCTGGCGATCTCGATACAACGCAGGGAGGATTCTCCGAGCATGGGGAGAGAAGTCAAATAGTGTTTCCCTTTCAATCGATCCGAGACCCGCTCCTCCGCCAAGGTCAGGCGAGCTGCTCTGCGGTCTGGGCGCTGAGGGCCGCCCGCCCGAAGTCGCGCTCGAGCTCCTCCACCTCCTGCTCAACCGTGGCCGCGGGTGGCCGCAGGATCAGGAACGCGGCGAGGATCCCAAGCCCCACACATGTGGCGGCGACGATATAGGCGAGGTGATAGCCCCCGGTGAGCGCGCTGGCTAGCGGTTGCCCGCCGGCGGTCAAGGCCTTCGTGTGGTCGGTCGCGATCGTCCCGAGCGTGGCCAGGCCGACCGCGCCGAACAATTGAACCGAGACGTTGATGATTCCCGACGCGAGCCCGGCATCCTGGGCCGGCGCATCGGCCATCCCCATCGTGAGCAGCGGCAAGAACGAGGCGCCCGCGCCGAGCCCGATCAAGAGGAAGGCGAAGAACAGGCCTGGGAAATAGCCCGCGTGCACACCCTGATCGGCGAGCAGCAGCAGACCGGCGGCGATTCCGGCAAGACCGGCGCCAAGCGTGTTGAGCGGACCGAAGCGATTGACCGCCTTCACCGCCAGGCCCATCGACAGGGCGGCGATCGAGATCGTCAGAGGCATGAACGCGAGTCCGGTGTCGATTGCGTCATAGCCGAGCACGCGCTCGAGGTAGAGCGCGCCGAGGAAGAAAGCCGAGAACATCCCCGTGACGAGGAGCCCACGGACGAGGCTCGAGCCCATCAGCATGCGCAGCCGCAGGATCCGCAGGGGCATGATCGGATTGGAGATGCGCGCCTCCAGGGCGAAGAACAGGCCGAGCAGCACCAGCGCGACCCCGCCGACGCCGAGCGTGCGGGCCGAGAGGATGCCGTATTCGGTCGACTTGACGATCGCGAAGGCGCCCAGCATCGTCGCGAGCGTGATCAGGACCGATCCGGCGATGTCGACGCCCCCGGCAAGGCCTATACCTCTGTTCTCCTCGATCAAGGCCGAGCCGAGCAGGAACGCGATCAGCCCGATCGGGACGTTCACGAAGAAGATCCAGTGCCAGTCGAGCGATTGTGTGAGCGCGCCGCCGGCAAGCAGCCCGATCGAGCCACCGCCCGCGGAGACGAACGCGTACATGCCCATCGCCTTGGCCTGCTCGGCGCGCTCGGGGAACTCGGTGACGATGATCGCGAGGATCACCGCCGAGGCGACGGCGCCACCGATCCCCTGGAGGAAGCGTGCGCCGATCAGCATCGTCTGGCTGTCGGAGACACCGCACAGGACCGAGGCGGCGGTGAACAGGACCAGCCCTGTGAGGAACACCTTCTTACGGCCGACGAGGTCGCCCATCCTGCCGGCGAGCAGCAGAAAGCCGCCGAAGGTGATCAGGTAGGCGTCGATCACCCATGTGAGGTTGCCCTGCGTGAAGTGCAGGTCGTGCTGGATCGAGGGCAATGCGACGTTCACGATCGTGGCGTCGAGCACCATCATCAGCTGACCCAGGCACAGCACTCCGAGGGCGATCCAACGGCGACGCTCACGCCTGCGCTCGGCATCGGCGGCGATGGGCGTATCGACGCGAATCTCAGATTGGACCGTGACGGGAGTCTCGGGCGTGTCTGTGGCGGTGGCGTTGCTCATGTGGCTCCTTCGGCAGTGGCGAAGTGGAACACCATAGCATGGATAATCACTGAGACAGGTATTATCGATGTCTTTGTGATTGTCGCTACATAGTGGTACAATCGGACGGCTATGGGAGTGGATGTGCAAACTGCTCAAACCTCATGTGCACCGGGTTCGATGGTGCTGCTGACGCGCTTGGCCAAGCAGGTCTTCCGGCGCAGCAGCGAGGAGCTGCTGGGCATGCACCTGCGCCTGCTGATGGCACTCAGCTACTTGCGCGACCACGACGGAGCCCCCCAGCAGGAGCTCGCCGAGGCGCTCTGCATGGACGCCAACAACGTCGTGCTGCTGCTGAACGAGCTCGAGCAGGAGGGCCATGTGACCCGCCTGCGCGACCCCGAGGACCGCCGGCGACATCTGGTCGAGCTGACCGAGACGGGACGCGCGGCGCTTGCAGGGGCCGAGCGGGCCCAGGAAAGCATCGAGGACCAGGTGCTGCAGGCACTCGACCCATCCGAGCGCGCCACCCTGTGGCGACTCTTGACGCGCGCGCTGCAAGGCGCCGAGCCCGCTTAGAGGCAAGCTGCTTTTCCGGCCGGCGCATGCGCCGGCCGGCGGGACGGTACATGTACCGTCCCGGACAGGGCCGCATGCGGCCCTGTCTTCCTAGTTGATATCGAGCGCCACGATTGCGTCGATCTCGACGCCGGCGCCCTTCGGCAGCTGAGCCACACCGATCGTGACCCTGGCCGGGGGCTCCTCGGAGAAAAAGGATTCGTAGACCGCGTTTACCTCGGCGAACCGGGCGAGGTCGGTCATGTAGACGGTGACGCGAACGGCCTGGTCTAGAGAGGCCCCCGCCGCATCGCATACCGCCACCAGGTTCTCGAGGCACCGGCGCACCTGCTCGCCGGCCGTTGCTCCCACGATCTCGCCCGTCGCCGGGTCGAGCGGGATCTGACCGGAGCAGAAGAGCAGCGCGCCGAATCGCACGGCGTGCGAGTAGGGCCCGACCGCTGCCGGAGCGCCGGGCGCGGAGATCGTCTCGCGAGAAGGAGTGGATGCCACTGGAGCGCGAGCCTACACGGTCCGTTAGATTCCGACTGATGCGACGAGCCGCCAGGAAACTCGTGCGCGTGCTCTTGGCCGTGGGGGTATGCGCGGTGGCGGCGATAGGCACGGTGCTTCCGGTGTCGAGCGCGCAAGCCCAGATCGCGTGGACGCCGTGTGGAGACTCCAACGATGCCGCCTGTGGCCACTTGACGGTGCCGATCGACCCGAGCGGCGCCACCGCGGGGACGATCGCGCTGGCGATGCGCCGCCACCGCGCGCCGGTCGGCGAACCGAAGGATGCGGTGATCGCGCTGGCCGGCGGCCCTGGGCAGTCGGCGATCCCCTTCCTCGGTCAGTTCGACCAGGTGCTCGGCCCAATCGTCTCCACGCGCGATCTGATCGCCTTCGACCAGCGCGGGACCGGCCTCTCCCACCCGCTTTCGTGTCCCGCCTTCGAACACCTGAGCGGTAGCAGCACTCCCGGAGCCGTGGCTATCTGCGCCGGGCAGATCGGGCCGACGCGCGGGCTGTTCACGACCGCCGACACGGTGGCGGACATCGAGGCGATCCGCCAGGCCGGCGGCTACGAAAAGCTCGTCCTGTACGGAACCTCCTACGGCACGAAGGTCGCCGAGCGCTACGCCCAGGAATATCCGAGCCACGTCGAGGCGCTCGTGCTGGACTCGGTCGTCCCCCCCTCGGGCCCCGAACCGTTCGACAAGACGAGCTTTGCGGCCGTCGCGCGCGTGCTCAGGCAGCTGTGCGGCGGGGGCGCGTGCGCCCACATCACAAGCTCTCCGGTGGGTGACCTCGCACGGCTGGTCGAGCGCGTCGGCGGCGGAGCGCTGAGCGGTCGCGTGATCGACGACGAAGGCAAGGCGAGCGTGGCGCGGATCTCCACCAACGACCTGATCGGGATCCTGATCGAGGGCGACCTCGACCCGGTCCTGCGCTCGGAATTCCCGGCGGCGGTGCGCTCAGCCGTGCGCGGTGACACGGCGGCGCTGGCACGCCTGATCGCCCGTGCGGAAGGTGAACCGGAAAAGAGCGAAGAAGACCTGAGCGAGGGCTTCGACTCGCCGCTCTACTACGCCACGGTCTGCGACGAGACGGCCTTCCCGTGGAATCGCTCGGCAAGCCCCAGGGCGCGCCTGCGCGAAGCCCTCGCCGCGCTGCGTGAGCAGCCCGCGAGCACCTTCGCCCCGTTCACCGCCGCCAATGCGCTCGCTCTCAGCGATGTGCCCGCATGCGCCGACTGGCCCTTTACGCCTGGCAGCCCGGAAGCCGGGACCGGGCCGCTGCCGGACGTGCCGACGTTGATCTTGAGCGGAGCGGACGACCTGCGCACCCCCACGGCCAACGCCAGGCAGGTGGCGGCCCAGATCCCCGACGCACAGCTGCTCGTAGTGCCCAACACGGGTCACTCGGTGCTCGGCTCGGACCCGACCTCCTGCTCCCAACACGCCCTGCAAGCGCTGTTCGCGCACAAGCCCGTGCACAAGTGCACGCAGCGCAAGCCGCCCGCGCTGCTGCTGCCCACGCCGCTGCCTCCGCGCGACCTCGATGAAGCTCCGCTTGCGCGTGGAGACCACGGCGCCGCGGGCCACACGGCCGGTGCGGTGGTACTGACGCTCGCCGACTTCGACCGTCAGATGGTGCTCGCTCTGCTCGAACATCTCGGTGAAAGCCTGCTCGGGAGCCCAGTTCGCACCGGTGGCCTGCGGGCCGGCTGGGGCGGGAGCGATCGCGGCGGGCTCGTGCTGCACGGCTACTCCTACGTCCCCGGCGTGACGGTCTCCGGCAAGGTGACAGCCGCCGGCGCCAGCCTGAGGATCGGCGGATCGGCAGCGGTCCACGGCACGATCCGGATCGACGCTCACGACACGCTCACAGGCACGCTCGGCGGCCAGCGCGTACGCGTAGCCGCTCCCAAGACGAGCGGGCTGGGTGCGATCGCTCCTGCGGGTGACTTGCAGGCGACACAGTGGAGTGCTGAGTTGCAAGCCCGCTTGAGCAGCCTGCTGGCCAATCCGAAGCGGCTGGCGGCGCTGAAGGCCAGCGGCTTGGGCGCGTTGTTGCGCTACATGGTCGACTAGAACCGCTTTACGGACCTTAACGGATCTATCGCTAACGTCTGGGCTTGTGCGGCGGCGGATCTCGACACTCATGCTCGGCGCGCCGCTGCTTTTGGGTACCGTCGCGCTCGCTACCGGCCAAGCGTCCGCGCTGAGCTTCGCGCCTTGCACAAGCGAAGCGGCGAGCGGTTTCTCGTGCGCCACGCTGAGCGTTCCGCTCGAGCGCAGTGGCGCGGTGGCGGGCGACGTAGGGCTCGGCGTGGAGCGCCTGCAGAGCGGCCCGACGCCAAGCAAAGCAGCGGTAGTGGCACTTGCCGGCGGCCCCGGCCAGGCGGCCCTGCCACTGGCGCAGGGAATGGCCAAGACGATCGCACCGGCGCTCACCACCAGAGACCTGGTCGTGTTCGACCAGCGCGGCACGGGAAGCTCGGGAGCATTGGCCTGCGCGGCGCTGGAAGGCGCCGAAGCGCTCGGCTCGATCGGGCAGGCCTTTGAACGGTGCGCCGGGCAGATCGGCACCAAGCGCGGGGCCTATACGACGCTGGAATCGGTGGCCGACATAGAGGCCCTGCGCCAAGCCGCGGGCTATGAAAAGCTGGTCCTGTTCGGCGTGTCCTATGGAACCAAGGTGGCACTCGAGTACGCCGAACGCTACCCCCAGAACGTGGAAGCACTGGTGCTCGACTCGGTCGTGCCGCCCGAACGCGCCGACCCTTTCTCGGTGGGGATGTTCCAGGCGATGAAGCCGGTCTTCGAAGAGCTGTGCTCGGCAGGAGCGTGCAACGGCATCACCACCAACCCGGTCGCGGACATCGCCCGTTTGGTTGCCCGCCTGCAGAAGCATGCGTTGAGCGGTTGGGTGTACGACGGCTCGGGACACCGCCACCGCGCGGTGCTCTCCAACGTGGACCTCTTGAACCTGATTGGGGCCGGCGACCTGAACCCCGCCCTGCGCGCACTGCTCCCCGCCGGGGTGCAGTCGGCACTGAGAGACGATCCGGCTCCCCTGCTGCGACTGAACCTGCTCTCAGAGGGCCTGATCCCCAATCTGCCGGGCACACCCTTCGCCACAGCGCACCTCACCGCAGCGACGCCGATACGGGCGCCACACAGGTCGCTCCCCCTCGCACTTTCCGGCTCCGCCGGCGGCTTCGGACTGCCGCCGCGAGCCGACGGGAGCTCAGACGGGATCGACGAAGCGCTGTTCGTGGACACCACCTGCGAAGAGTCCTCGCTGCCCTGGCAGCGCTCGGCGCCGCCGAAGACGCGACTGGCCGAAGGGTTGAGCGCGCTCAGGGCGCTGCCGGCGGCGGACTTCTATCCATTCAACGCGAGCACGGCCTGGGCCGACAGCGTGCTACCCGGATGCCTGCAGTGGCCCAACCTGGCGCCGCCGCCGCCTGCGGTGGGCACGCTCCCGAGCGCCCCGACCTTGATCCTGAGCGGGGCGCAGGACCTGAGGACGCCGACCTCGGGCGCTGAAGCGGTGGCGGCTCGCATCCCTGGGGCGCAGCTCGTGGTGGTTCCCTACACAGGCCATTCGGTGCTCGGGACCGACTTCAGCGGCTGCGCTCAAACGGCCTTGAAGGAGTTCTTCTCCAGCGAGACCGCCCAACAATGCGGAGCGGTGCACGACCCGTTTGCCCCGACCCCAATCACTCCCTCAAAGCTTGCCCTGGTCAAACCGGTCGGCGGCTTGGCCGGCACCGCCGGGAGCACGCTGGCAGTCGTGTTGGACACGATCCTCGACCTGGAACGCCAGGTGGTGGGTGCGACTCTGCAGGCCGACCAGGAACTCCCCAGCGGCTCGAGCTTTGGCGGCCTGAGAGGCGGATACGCGCAGATCACCTCCTCGGCGCTGCTCCTGCACCGGCTGTCCTTTGTGAACGGCGTGCAGGTCACGGGTTCCTTCCAGGTAGTGCACGGGCACCTGCGACCGGCCGACCTCCACGTGGAAGGCTCGAGGGCCGCAATCGGCGTGGTCAGGGTGGGCGCGAGCACACACGTGAGCGGAACCTTGGGCGGGCACCGCTTCGACGTGAGCCTGGCCAAAGTGAAGCTGGCGCGCGCCGCGACAGCGACGGTGGGTACCGCCATGAGCGAGCTCCCGCTCGATCTGCGCTTCGCATCGCCCCCACTCGCCCGCCTACGCTGAGGCCATGACGAAGCGCCCGCTCGTCTGCGTCGAGCTTATGACCGAGGCGCTCCCCCGTCTACGCTGAGCCACATGAGCAACGCACTGGCAGCCGAGAGCTCTCCCTATCTGCGCCAGCACGCGGATAACCCGGTCGACTGGCTGCCCTGGGGCGAGGCGGCGCTCGAGCGAGCGCGCGAGCGTGACGTACCCTTGCTCGTCTCGATCGGCTATTCGGCCTGTCACTGGTGTCACGTGATGGAGCGCGAGTCCTTCGAGGACCCGAACACGGCCCGGCTGATGAACGACAGCTTCGTGTGCGTGAAGGTCGACCGCGAGGAGCGCCCGGATGTTGACGCCCTCTACATGGAGGCGGTCCAGGCCATGACCGGCCACGGCGGCTGGCCCTTGAACGTCTTCTTGACACCCGAGGGCTTGCCGTTCTACGGGGGCACCTACTTCCCGCCCCAGGATCGGCCCGGAATGCCCTCGTTCAAGCAGGTGTTGCTCGCGGTGGGCGAAGCGTGGGGCGAGCGCGGCGATGAGATCAGGGCAAGCGGCGAGCAGCTGCGCGAGCGCCTCTCCGGCGGGGCGCTGCTCAAGCCAGTGGACGAGCCGTTCGAGGAGGCCGCGCTCGACGCGGCCGTGGAGCGCCTGAGGCAGTCCTTCGACGCGGTCGAGGGCGGCTTTGGCGGAGCCCCCAAGTTTCCGCAGTCCTCAGTCTTGGAGTTCTTGATGTGCAGGGCCGAGGCCCGCGACGGGCGCGACCCTACCCTCCGCTCCCCCAGTCCGGTCTCCTCATCGGAGTCCGGACGTCCCGCGCCAGGCTCGCCCGAGGCGCATATGGCGTTGTACACGCTGCGGGCTATGGCGGGTGGCGGAATCCACGACCAGGCCGGGGGTGGCTTTCACCGCTATGCGGTGGACGAGACGTGGACGGTGCCGCACTTCGAGAAGATGCTCTACGACAATGCGCTACTCGCGCGGGCCTACCTGCACAGCCATCGGCTATCGGGCGACCCCGCGCTGCTGGAGGTGTGCGAGGACACGCTCGACTGGGCCTTGCGCGAGATGAGGGGCCCCGAGGGCGGCTTCTACAGCGCCCTCGACGCCGACTCCGAAGGCGTGGAGGGCCGCTTCTATGTGTGGACTACGGCAGAGCTGGAAGAGGTGCTCGGCGAGGACGCGGACGCTGCGATCCGCTGGCTGGGCGCAACGGAGGAGGGCAACTTCGTCGACCCGCACCATCCCCAGCCTGGCTGGAACGTGCTGGAGGACCGCGGCCAGCGCCCTGACGCCGGGACCCGGCAGCGGATTCGCGCGCAACTGCTCGAGGCGCGCGCGCAGCGCCCGAGGCCAGGTCTCGACGACAAGCGGCTGACGAGCTGGAACGCCTTGATGATCTCGGCCCTGGCAGAGGCCGGAGGAACCTACCTGGACGCGGCCGTGGAGTGCGCCGAGTTCGTGTTGCGCGATCTGCGCACACCGGAGGGCCGGCTGCTGCGGACCTACAGCGCGGGCGAAGCCAAGCTCGACGGCTACCTCGAGGACTACGCCTTCCTGCTGGAGGCCTTCATCGCCCTATTCGAAGCGACCTGCGAGGAGCGCTGGCTCACACATGCCACGGCCCTCGCTGACGAGCTGATCGAGCGCTTCTCCGACCCTGAGAACGGGGGCTTCTTCTCGACCGCCAGCGACGGCGAACAGCTGATCGCCAGGCGCAAGGAGCTCGAGGACTCGCCGATCCCGGCGGGGGGCTCGAGCGCCGCGATGGGCCTCCTGCGGCTCGCTCAGCTCACCGGCGAGCAGCGCTACGAAAGCCACGGCGCGAGCGTCGTCGAGTTGCTGCACACGATTGCCCCGAAGCACCCCGCGGCGTTTGGGCACTTGCTGCAGGCGATGCACTGGCGGCTCGCGCCGGTGCGTCCGCTCGCGTGCGAGCTGCCTGCTGGTCCGATTGCCGGCGGCCCGCCTTAGAAACGCTCGCCGCTCCGCCCAGAGGTCCGAGCGCTCGCAGGTTCCCTAGCCGTCTCAGTGCCCGGCGAGCGCCTTCAATTCCGAGAGATCGACCGCGTTGGACGGGGGCGTGATCGTGACCGGCTGGTTCCAGCCGGAGAAGGCGATCTTGCCGCTTTCCGAGCCGCCCTTCACGATCTGCAATGGATAGGGCTTGGCGGTCGTGGCCACATAGAGAGTGCCGTCCTTGGCGCTGTCGGTGATCGCGATCGCCGGCTGGCCGCCGGCAGTGGTGTTGGCGCCCTTGACCAGGGCTCCGTGCGAGGTGAGAGTCGAGTCGATCAGCTGGCGCATGTCCCCCAGCTGCTTGAAGGACGCAAATTCTCCGCTCGTCGCCGAGGCCTTCAGCCACTTGCCCTTGAACAGCTGAGCTGCCGCGGAGCCACCGAGGCTGCGGTAGAAGGAGGGGCTGCCGCTGATGTAGGCCGTGTTGCCGACCAGGACCAGCTTGAAGCTGGCCCCGTTCTGGGATATTTCGCCCTGGGCGCCCTTGCCCGCCACGAGCCTCAGGTCGAGCGTGACGGGCGTGCTACCGCTCTTGAGCGACCCCGATACGTGCACAGCGCTCGCGGCGTCGGCCGCCGCCTTGCTTTCGCTGACGATCTGCTCGGCGCTGTGGGAAGCGGTGCCATTGCTACTCGAGGATTTCCCACAGCCGGCAAGCGCTACAAGCATGAGGACGAGCACGGTGCCCGTCGTTGGGAGAAGCCGCAAACGCACGATCGGGCATGCTAGCCGCCGACGCGGACGGCGATCGTATCCCTGGTGCGCACGAGGGACAAGCGATTCGCAAACCCATACGATCCTGCCTCGCCCTACCGCAGCGCGGCCGGCGCGGAGCCGAGCGGCGCCCAAGCACTACAGAATCGCCAAGTACCGATCCAGCTCCCACTGCGTGACCTGCACCCGGTAGTCCTCCCACTCCTGGCGCTTGATCTCGATGTAGCGGTTGAACATGTGCTCGCCGAGCGTGCGCAACACGAGCTCGGACTCCGCGGTGATCTCGATCGCCTCCCCCAGTGACTCTGGCAGCTGGCCGATACCCAGGCGTCGGCGCTCCTCGGCCGTGAGGTGGTAGAGGTTCTTCTCCATCGGGTCGGGCAGCTCATAGCCCTTCTCGATCCCCTCCAAGCCAGCCTGTAGGAGCACCGCGAAGGTGAGGTAGGGATTGCAGGCGGGGTCGGGGCAGCGCAGCTCCATGCGCGTAGCCTGCTCCTTGCCGGGGTGATACAGCGGCACGCGCACCAGGGCCGAGCGGTTGCGCCGCGACCAGGCGGCGTACACGGGCGCCTCGTAGCCGGGGACGAGGCGCTTGTAGGAGTTGACCCATTGGGCGAAGATCGAGCAGATCTCGCGCGCGTGCTTGAGCTGGCCCGCGATGAATGCCTTCCCCACGTCGGAAAGGAAATACTGGTCGTTCGGGTCGTAGAAAGCGTTCTTTCCCTCTTGGAACAGAGATTGGTGGGTGTGCATGCCCGAGCCGTTCTCCCCGAACAGGGGCTTGGGCATGAAAGTGGCGTGCCAGCCGTACTTGACCGCGTACTCCTTGACGGTGATGCGGTAGGTCATGCAGTCGTCGGCCATCTTCAGGGCCGGCGCGTAGCGCATGTCGATCTCGTGCTGGGAGGGCCCGACCTCGTGGTGGGTGTACTCGACGTGGATACCGAGTTGCTCGAGCGCTAGCACGGTCTCGCGGCGCACGTCCGTACCGGCGTCGAGCGTGGTCAGGTCGAAGTAGCCGCCTTCGTCCAGGACCTCGGTGGATTTGGAGTCCCTGAACAGGAAGTACTCGAGCTCCGGCCCCACGTTGAAGGTGTCGAAGCCCATCGCGCCGGCACGCTCCAGGGCACGGCGCAGGACGTGACGGGGATCCCCCTCGTAGGGGGTGCGCTCCGGGGTAATGACGTCGCAGAACATCCTCCCCACGCCCTGCTCTTCCGGGCGCCACGGCAGCACAGCGAACGTGGCTGGATCGGGCATCGCGATCATGTCGGACTCCTCGATCGCGTTGAAGCCCGTGATCGAGGAGCCATCGAAGCCCATGCCGGCCTCGAACGCGTCGTCGAGTTCCTGGGCGTTGATCGAGAAGGACTTGAGCTGACCGAGGATGTCGGTGAACCAGAAGCGGATGAAGCGGATGTTGCGCTCGGACACGAGGTCCTTGACGTGCTGCGCGGTCATCGGTTGCTCACCGGAAGGCATCTGAGCGCAGCGTAGTAGATGGGCCAGCGCCCCGCCTTGGACGGCTGGCCAAAGCGAACGACAGTTGTTAGCCGTGGGCGCTCAGTACGGCTGCTAGCACAAGCAGAAAGCCCAGCAAAACCGCCCAGGCGGCGATCCGGTCGGGGTGCGGACCGAGGCCGCGCGGGGTGCGCGGGCGCGTGCGCCGGCGAGACACCGCCTGGCGCGCCGCAACGGCGTCGCTCTCGACGAGCATCAGGCGCCGGCCGGGCTGTATCTCGCGCACGCCGCGGCGGGCGGGCACCGCCGTAGCGCGGACATCCGCGGTCCTTCTGCTCTCACGGGCGCGGCGACGCTCGATCCGCTCGCGCACATCCTCGACGTCGGCCCACCAGGCGCGGGCCTCGGAAGCTCGTGGCATCGACGCGCGATGCTAACAGCGCGAGCGGCGGCTGAGGACGGACTTCGGCGCAGCGAGCGGGAAGAACCCGCACCGCAGCCGGGAAGGGCTTCAGTGGCCGGCTGTGGCGGCCAGGAAGTCCGCGATCGCTTCGGCGTCGCGGCCCTGGTAGAGCTGGGCCGGCATCTGGCCCAGGCCACGAGCACGGCCTTCGGCGATCGCGTTCAGGACGAGCGCCTTGCGCCCAGCTTCGGTGGATATCTCCGACCCGAGCCGCACATCGAGATTTGGCCCGACGTGCCCCTGGGCATTGGCGGCGGCAAGCGTGTGGCAGACGGCACACGACTGGGAGAAGAGCACACGGCCATGCTGATCCTCGGCGTTGAGATGGACTCCGCCGACGGCCGCGCTGGCCTTGTTGTTGCCGTTGGCGGTGAGCACCAGCAGGGGCACAACCAAGCCGAAGGCAACCGCGAGCACCACGACCAGCATCACGGCCCGCTGGCCGAGCTTCGATTCGGTGTGCAACGACTCGCGCGCCCCGCGAGGGCCGCCGCGCATCGCGACGAAGAACACACCCAGCCCGAGCACGACCCAGAGGATGATTACGGCGTAGATCATCGGGTCGGCACGATACATGAGCTCCCGGCCCCGCGGTCTCCTCGCGGTTCGCCCATCATGAGAGATCTCTTCGGCAGTCTTTAGGCGAGCGCTAGTAACAGCGCTACGCTGATAGTGGCTTGATTACGTCGGGGACAAAGGACCTGCTCACGTGAACATCCTGCGCCGCCTTTCCCTTGCCCGCCTGCTGCTCCTGTGTGGGGTCGTGGTTGCTGTGGGGATCGGCGCGACAGCGTTGGCTTTGGCGATCGGCACCGGTCCCACGCCGCCACCGAAGCCGCTTGCCGAGGCGCTCCATGAGGCCTTGTCCGCGCCGAAGGTAAACGGCGTGAGCGCGCGCATCCAGTTCACCAACCACCTGCTCGAAGGAGCGGACCTGGCAAGCAATGGCGGCGAAGCCAGCCAGCTCAGCTCGAGCCCGCTCGTCTCGGGCGCATCGGGGCGTCTGTGGATCGGCACCGAAGGCCACGCGCGCCTGGAACTGCAGTCCGAAAAGGGCGATACCCAGGTCCTGTGGGACGGCAAGACGGCATCGCTGTACGACGCCTCCACGAACACGCTCTACCGCTACACCCCACCGGCGCAGTCGAGCAGTGAGGGAGGCGCCTCCGACTCCACAACGGGCACGAACCCCCGCGGTGTCCCCACGGTGGCGGAAATCGAAGAAGGCATCGCTAGCGCCGGCAAGCACGCCGACATCTCCGGCGCGACACCCACCGACGTCGCGGGGCAAGCCGCGTATACGGTGCACGTATCTCCCCGCGAAAACGGCGGCCTGGTCGGCGGGGCCGAGCTCTCCTGGGACGCGGCCAATGGCGTGCCGCTGCGGGCCGCCTTGTACTCCACGACCAGTTCCTCGCCCGTGATCGAACTGGCAGCCAGCGAAATCTCCTACGGACCGGTCTCGAGCTCGACGCTCGACTTCACCCCCCCAGCCAGCGCGAAGATCGAAGACGTGACGCCCCCCGCCAAGCCCGACTCCGGCACGTCCGGCTCTCCGCAAGCAGGCGAAAAGCCGCACGTGACGCTCCACGGCAACGGCCTCGGGTCGATCGCCTTGCTCGAAAGCCCCGTCAAGCCGGGTGAGCAGGAATCGAGCAGCTCTCAGTTGGAAGGCCTACCCAGGGTCGACATCAACGGCACCAGCGCATCCGAGCTGCCCACCCCGCTCGGCACCTTGCTGAGCTTCGAGCGCGCGGGCGTGCGCTACGTGCTCGCCGGCTCGGTAACCCCGGCGTCGATCGAGGCGTTCGCGCGAGGCCTCTAGCGTGACGGACGCCGAGGCCCAGCCGGTCAAGGCGAGGGGGCTCGTCAAGCGCTACAAGGAGGTTCTCGCGGTCGATCGCATCGACCTGAACGTCCAGAGGGGCGACGTGTACGGCTTCCTCGGCCCCAATGGCGCGGGCAAGACCACGACCCTGCGCATGGCCCTCGGCCTGATCACCCCCAGCGAGGGGGTCGTGGAGCTGTTTGGACGAAACCCCTTGCGCGACGGGGCCCGCGCCCTGGAGCGCGTCGCCGGATTCGTGGAGGCGCCACGCTTCTATCCCTATCTGCCGGGGCGCAAGAACCTCGAATTGCTGGCCGCGCTCGACGGTGACGGTGCGTCGGGGCGCATCGACGAGGTGCTCGAGATCGTGGAGCTCGCCCCGCGCGCCAAGCACAGGGTGGGCGGCTACTCGCACGGCATGCGCCAGCGCCTTGGGATCGCGGCCGCCTTGCTGCGCCGTCCGCGCCTGTTGATCCTCGACGAGCCCGCCACGGGCCTGGATCCGGCCGGGATGCGCGACATGCGTGCCTTGATCCGCCGCCTTGCCGAGGAAGGGATCACTGTGCTCCTCTCCAGCCACCAGTTGCCCGAGGTGCAAGAACTGTGCGACCGCGTGGCGATCGTGGACAGCGGCAAAGTCGTCTACGAGGGCGCCCTGGCCGACCTGCGCCGCCAGGGCGGGGCCGGCTACCGCCTGCGCACGACCGACGACGCCCGCGCACTGGAGCTGATGGGCACCCGGCAGGGCATCGAGCACGCGACGGGTGGCGCCCATGGGATCGCCTTCCAGGCGCAGGAGAGCGACGTGGGCCCGCTCTCGCTCGCGCTCGGACAAGCGGGCATCGGCATTCTGGCGCTCACCCCCGAGCTCGCGACGCTCGAGGACCTGTTCTTCCGCCTGACCGAGAGCAACGGCACCGAGCCGCCGGCACAAACCACTGACGGCGGTCGCTCCGAGAGCGCCGGCTCCTTGGTGAGGACGCCATGAGAGCCATGGAGATCGCCCCCTTCATGAAGAGACGTCTATGAGCAGTGTCGCCGCCCCCTCTCCCCTACGGACGCCCCTGGCGGCCCAGGCACGTCGACCCTCCACGCTCACCGTCTACCGCTGGGAGCTGCGCAAGCTCGTCGCTCAGAAGCGCACCTACATGGGCCTTGGCCTGGCGGTAGCCCTGCCTTTGATCTTCGTCGTCGTGCAGAACCTGCGCTCTCACCACGACCGCGGAGGCGACTCCATCTTCGCTACGCAGATCACCCAGTCGGGGCTGGCCACGCCCGTGCTGATGCTCCTGTTTCTCTCGGAGTTCATGCTCCCCTTGATCGCGGCGCTCGTGGCGGGCGACATCTTCGCCGCGGAGGACGGCAACGGAACCCTGAAGACGATCCTCACCCGCTCGGTCGACCGCGGCCAGGTGTTCGCGGCCAAGGCCTTCGCGGCGGCCAGCTACGCGATCCTGGCGGTCTTCCTCTCGGCCGCCGTGGCCACGATCGCGGGCGTCGCCTCATGGGGCTTCAACTCGATCACCACCTTCTCGGGCAGCGTCGTCTCGGCCTCAGAAGGCTTGCTGCTGGTGTTCGCGTCCAACGCCTGCTACCTGATCCCCCTGTTCGCCGTGGTGAGCTTCGGCGTGCTGCTGTCCGCCTGCACCCGCAACAGCACCGCCTCGGTGATCGGCACGGTCGGGCTCGTGATCCTGCTTTTCATAGTCCAGGGCATCCCCGGCCTCGAAGGGCTGAAGCCCTATCTCTTGACCGAACAGTTCGAGAACTGGCACGGCCTGTTGCGCACCCCCACCGACTGGGCCCCGATCTGGCACTCCCTATGGGTGTGCTCGCTGTACGCGGTCCCGTCCCTGTTCGCGGCCTATCTCGTGTTTCTGCGCCGCGACGTAGCCGGTGGATAATCAGACCTAGCCGACCTCGGCGGGAAGCTCCACCCCCCCCACTTCGACCTCGGCCAGCAAACGACGCGCCTCCTTTGGGTCGATCAGGCCGGCCCCGAGGCGGCCGGTGGACTCCGCGCCGCAGGCAACGCCGAAGCGTAGGCACTGGTCGGGGGCGCGGCCCTCGTAGCGGGCGGCCACGTAACCGGCGAGGAAGGCATCGCCCGAGCCGCGCTTGGCGATCGGGTCGCGCAGGGTCGTGCGGGCGCGCCGCAGGGAGGACTTGCCGTCGATCAGCACATCGGCGACGCAGCCGTCGCCCATCGTCATGATCGCCTCGCGCGGGCCCAACTGCACGATCTCGCGTACCGCCAGCAGGCGTTCCTCCTCGGCCGAGAACTCGTGGCCCACGAGCTCCTCTGCCTCCAGCACGTTGGGCGAGACAACGTCAGGTTCGGCGCGTACCGCGTGCATCAGGGGATCGCCGTCGGTGTCGATCACGGTTATCACGCCCGCCTTCTGCAGCTCGCGGATCAGGGTCGCGTACAGGTCCGGCTCGACCCCCCTCGGCAGGGAGCCCGCCAGCACCACGATCGCGGCGCCGCGCGCCAGGTAGAGCAGCTTGTCGCGAAACAGCTCCACCTCCTGCTCGGACACCGAAGGACCGCGTTCGTTGACCTCCGTCTGCTCGCCGTTGGTGGGGTCGAGCACGGAGGTGTTGGTCCTCGACTCGTCGCGGATGCGCACGAAGTCGTTGAGGATCGCCTCCTCGGTCAGCTGCTCGACGATGTGCGTGCCCGTGGCACCGCCTGCAAGGCCAGTGGCGATCACGGGCTGGCCGAGCGCCTTCAGGGCACGCGCGATATTGACGCCCTTGCCGCCGGCCATCGTGCGCTGCTCGACCGTGCGGTGGCGCCGTCCGAGGCGGAAGTTGGGCACCGAGAGCGACTTGTCGATCGCCGCGTTGAGCGTAACCGTGATGATCATATGTCCATCACCTCCGTCTTCTGCGTGACCGGGGCCGCAACGGCTGCCGCTGAGGCTCCACAGAGGCTACCGGACGCGGACGCCCCCATCAGAAAAGCCAGGTAAATTTAAGCATCCTCGCCACGCCGACGCCGAGAGCTTACAGCAGACCGATTCTGGAGAGCCCAGCTGCCCCTTCCAACCACTGATCGGCGTGTGGCCGGCTGCGTGCTCGCGGGCTGGGAGCATGACCGACGGGCCCGCCTGTATCCGCTTGATCTCAAGACGCCCGGGACGCTCCCGAATCCAGCGCTGCACTAAGCAGCGGAATAGGCCGCAAATTAGGGGTAATTCGATTCCCGCAATAGGAATCGGCCCATCTTCTCGGTTAGCATACCTGGCGTTCGGGTCCAGATCGGTTCGGCTAGGCCTTATGTGGCCAATCTGTTCAGTGCCAGAAACCGCTAACCAGGTGGAGGAGAGTACGTCATGGGCGACCAGGCTCGGTGCCGGAGTGGATCTCTGTCTCAATGCTCGCATGTGGAGGTTGGCGCCGGTTCTTTAGCGCCTTTGCCCTTTCTAAGACGGTCGTGCATCCTGGCATCGGTTTTGGCGGTTTGCTTGTCGCTCGTGCTTTTCCTGTACACACCAAATTCCGCGTCTGCGGCATCCTACGGCGGAGCTTCGTGGGGACCCAACGGCGGGGGTGAACTAGGAGTGGGCATACTCGGAGGGCCAGAAAAATGTAGGGGAGAAACACCCTGCAGCACGATTGCCACCGAACTCAAGCTCACCGGCATCACTGAAGACATCGTTGCGGTCGCTGCTGGTAACAGTCACAGTCTCGCGCTGTTGAAAGACGGCAAAGTTCTAGCTTGGGGGTTCGAGCAGTCTGGGGATCTGGGCAACGGGAGCGAAAGAGGGTCGTACGATGTGCCTAAAGAAGTCCCTGGCCTCAGCGAAGTGACAGCGATCGCCACTAATACTCCGTTCAATTTGGCGTTGTTGAAAAATGGTACGGTCAAGGCATGGGGCGAGAATTTCGAAGGTGAGCTGGGTATCGGCACGACGAGTTCAGAAAGCCGTGAACCGGTGACGGTTAGTGGGCTCAGTGAAGTAACGGCGATCGCGACCGGCTGGTTCTCTGGGTACGCACTACTCAAAAACGGTACCGTAAAGGCTTGGGGCGCCAACTTCGCAGGCCAGTTGGCGGCTGGAGAAGGCACCGAATTCAGTGACGTGCCGGTGAGTATTTCTGGTCTCAGCGAAGTGACCGCTATAGCCGCAGGCACGGAATCGGCGTATGCTCTCCTAAAAAATGGGACGGTAAAGGCGTGGGGGTTCAATGAAGGCGGCGAGCTGGGCGACGGTACCTTTACGGGTCCTGAAACTTGCTTTGGGACGGCGTGTAGCAGGAGTCCGGTTTCGGTGAGCGGTCTCAGCGAAGTAACCGCTATATCGTCATCGTACGATGACGCATTGGCCCTCACTAAAAGCGGCACTGTCAAGAGTTGGGGTGAAAACCAGGAAGGAGAGCTAGGCAACGGCACCACGGAAAATAGCGACATTCCGGTGTCCGTCAGTAAATTGTCCGGGGTTACTGCTGTCGCCGGCGGGCTCTTTCAAAGCCTGGCGCTATTGAGCAATGGCACAGTCGCGGCATGGGGTGACAACGAAAATGGCGAACTTGGGATCGGCACGTACACCGGACCCGAAGAATGTGGTGCCAAACATTTTCCGTGTAGCACCACGCCAGTGGGTGTCGCCGGCCTTGCGGGCGTCAAGGGCATCTCGGCCAACGGCATCAGCCTTTCGTTCGGGCTCAGTACGCTGGTCCCCCGACCGTCGTTTGAAGAACAATACGGACCGGAAAACCCTGCCGAGAAAAAAATTCAGAAAACGTGCGTCGGCAAACCGGTCAACTGCGCCACTGGCAACGAGAGCCTCACTCAAACTGATGTGGCGATAGGCGGTCGCGGACTCGGACTGGGAGTCACGCGGACGTACAACGCCCAGGCGGCGCCTGGCGAAAGCAAACCCGGACCGTTCGGTTATGGCTGGAGCGCACTATATGCCGCTCATCTTGTCTTCAACGCACCCGCCAAACTGATTACGGTCGTGCAATCCAACGGTAGCACGGTCACTTTCGAAGGGATGCCCGGTACCGTCGGTGAATTCGCCCGGCCGGCATGGGTGGAAGCGACTCTCGTGCTCAACAGCGAAAAACGCTATGTCTATACCCTGCCGACGCAAGAAGTGTCTGACTTCAACGAAGAAGGCAAGCTGGTCAGCGAGAGCGATCGCAACGGGAATACGACGTCGTTGTCGTACAACGAAGCGGGCCACCTCGAAACGGTGACCGACCCGGCGGGTCGCAAACTCACGTTCGCCTACAACGGGGAAGGCGAGGTGGAAAGCGTCAAAGATCCTATGGGCCACACAGTGAAATACGCCTATGAAAGCGGCAATCTGATCAGTGTCACTTTGCCCGGCGAATCGAAACCCAACTCGCAGTTCAAATACGATGCCAAACACCGACTGACATCCATCACCGACGGTCGCGAAGGCAAAACCACTATCGAATACGACAGCTCGAACCGCGTCGTGTCAGAGACCGATCCTGCCGGGCGAACACTGAAATTCATCTACGCACCGTTCCAAACTACGATTACCAACGAAGCTACGGGCAGCGTGACGAGGGAGATCTTTACCGCTGGATACGAGCCAGAAGTGATCACTCGTGCCTACGGCACTGCGATCGCCACCGACGAATCGTTTACTTACGATAGCAAAGGCGACATGCTCACTCAGACCAACGGCGATGGCCAGACCACGACCGACGCCTATAACGAAGCCGGCGACCGAACGAGCATGACCGACCCGGACAAAAACGAAACCAAATGGACGTACGACAGCACGCATGACGTGTTGACTACGACGACGCCCAACGGCGAGACGACTACGATCAAACGCGACGGCCACGGCAACGTGGAATCCGTCGAACGCAGTATCGCCGGCAAAACACAGAAGACGACCTATAAATACGACGAACACGGCGATTTGACTGAAGAGACCAACCCGCTCGAAGAGAAAACGAAATACGAATACGACAGCTTCGGCGATCGCACGGCCGAAGTCGACCCGGAAGGCGACAAGCGCACGTGGGCATATGACGAAGACTCGAGGGAGACCTCGACCGTCAGTCCGCGGGGCAATGTCGCGGGCGGTGAACCGGCGTCCTTCACGACCACGATAGAACACGACGCGCAGGGTAGGGCCGTCAGGGTCTCTGAACCGCTCAGCGAACCGAACTACGGCTTTGCCTTCGGCTCGACCGGTTCGGGTAATGGTCAGTTCCAGTTCCCGACGCTGGAGGCACTGACATCGTCTGGAAATTTGTGGGTCGTCGACAGCACGCTCGGTCGCTTGCAGGAGTTCAACGAAAAAGGCGAATACGTAACCCAATTCGGATCGAAAGGCACCGGGGCTGGGCAGTTCAAATTCCCGTTCGGAATCGCGATCAATAAAAGCACCGGCAATATCTACGTGAGCGACAGAGAAAACTATCGTGTGCAGGAGTTCTCGCCCAGCGGCGAATTCATCAGTATGTTTGGATATGGCGTGAATGACGGACTAGAAAAAGCCGAGATTTGCACGAGTAGTTGCCGTATTGGGATAAAAGGCGGTAAAACCGGTCAGTTCACCTTTCCCGACGGCCTGGCGCTCGACTCCAGTGGTAACGTATGGGTAGTAGACGAAGGCAACAACCGGCTGGAGGAGTTCAATGAAAAAGGGGAATTCCTACATCAATACGGGACGACCAAAGGTTCAGGCAACGGACAGCTCTCGCAACCCGTGGACGTCGTGTATGACAATAGCAATTTGTATGTGACGGAAGCTGGTAACCAGCGCGTGCAAGAGTTCTCGACAGCGGGCGCGTACGTGGCAAAGTTCGGGTCCGAAGGAACGGGTAACGGCCAGTTCAAAGTGCCCTATGCGATAGCTGCCGGACCCGTCACAAACGACCTATACGTAACGGATCGAGAAAACAGCCGGGTAGAGGTATTCACGGCCGGAGGCAAATTCCTGGATAGCTTTGGATCCAAAGGCAAAGGTAGCGGCCAGATGGAACTACCCACGGGCGTTGCCGCCAACACGAGCGAAGCCGTTTACGTCAGCGATCATGGCAACGAGCGAGTACAGGAGTGGACGGGCGTCTCATCACGCGTGACCCAATACGCTTACGACGCCAACGGCAACCTCGAAAGCACGATCGATCCCAACGGACATAAGACCGCATATACCTACAACGCCGACGATCAGCCGATCAAGGTCACCGAGCCCAACGGAACCGTCACCGAAACCGGCTACGATGGCGCTGGTCGCGTAACGAGCCAGACCGACGGCAACAAACACGAAACGAAATACGTGCGCAACCTGCTCGGCCAGGTAACCGAAACAGTGGACCCGCTCGGACGCAAAACGACCAAGGAATACGATAATGCGGGCAATCTCGTGACCCTGACCGACCCCGCGGAACGCACCACCACCTACACCTACGACCCCGCCAACCGACTCACCGAAGTAAGCTACTCCGACGGCAAAACACACGCCGTCAAATACGAATACGACGCCGACGGAAACCGCACGAGCATGACAGACGCGACCGGCACAACGACCTACACCTACGACCGGCTCGACCGGCTCACCGAAAGCAAAGACGGGCACGGCGACACCACCGGCTACGAATACGACCTCGCCAACGAGCAAACCAAGATCACCTACCCCAACGGCAAAACGGTGGAACGCGCCTACGACAAAGCCGGTCGTCTGGAAAAGGTCACCGACTGGCTCGAACACACCACGAAATTCGCCTACGACGCCGACTCGAACCTCACGACCGTCACGTTCCCCACCGGCACCAACAACGTGGACGAATACGCCTACAACGCCGCGGACCGGATCAGCGAAACCAAGATGACCAAGAGCACGGAAACGCTCGCATCGCTCGTCTACACCCGCGACAGCGACAGTCAAGTCAAGCAGACCGTCGCCAAAGGACTACCCGGCGCCGAAACCACCGAATACGCCTACGACGAAAACAATCGTCTCGCAAAAGCCGGGACAGCCCCATACGAATACGACGCGGCGAACAACCCGACAAAGACGGGTAGCAGCACCAACACCTACGACAACGCCGACGAGCTGAAAACCGGCACCGGCCTGACCTACACCTACGACGAACTCGGCGAGCGCACCAAAACCACGCCAACCAGCGGACCCGCAACCACGTACGGCTACGACCAGGCCAGGAACCTCACCAGCGTCGAACGGCCCAAAGAAGGCGAAACAACAGAAATCAAAGACACCTACGCCTACGACGGCAACGGCCTACTCGCGTCACAAACGATCAACGGGACAACCAGCTACCTGGCATGGGATGTGGTGGAAGGACTTCCGCTCATCCTCAACGATGGAACCAATAATTACATCTACGGCCCAGGTGGACTTCCCATCGAGCAAATCACAAGTAGCGGCACCATCACCTACCTCCACCACGACCAAGCCGGATCGACACTACTCATCACCGGCTCAACGGGCGCAACCGAAGGCTCCTACACCTACGACGCCTACGGCAACCAGACAGGACACACCGGCACCGCCACCACACCACTCGGCTACGACGGACAATACACCAGTTCGGATACCGGACTAATCTATCTCCGGGCGCGTGAGTACGACTCAAGCACTGCGCAGTTCCTCAGCCGCGACCCATTCCTCGCACTCACCGGAGAACCCTACAGCTATGCCAACGATGACCCGATCAACGAGGCTGACCCGAGCGGACAATGCGGACTTGTCTGCATCGGCGGGATCGTACTCGGAGGCGTCGCCGTAGCGACCGGCGTGGGAGCTGTCGTCGTGGGTGCAGGGGCGGTTGCTACGGCGCTCACGGCCACTTCGGCAGTCGCCGGTACGGCGGCTACTCTCGCTGACACAAAGGAATGTGTGACCAACGGAGGTGTTGCCTGTGTGGGAGCTGGCGTGGGAGTGGTGGCAACCGCAGGCGCGGGCGCCGTTGTCCTCGGAGCAACCGGGGATGTTGCTGCCGCCGCTACAGCGATAGGTATTACCAGCGGCGGCATTGGTGTGCTTTCGGACGTAGCGGGGGCTATCGCTCCTGGGAGCGCCTCCGCGATCCCCGGAAGCCCATTAGCCCCCGAACTTACGAGTTGTGGCTGACAGTGGCAAAGTCAAAATTGGAAGAGACGTGGGTTCCGCGAATAGGCGAGAGAGCCACTGTCGCGCTACGCCGCTGGCGCTGGGCCGGCTGCACAATGCCGGCGACCGCATCTGTGCTTGGCGTGACCGCGACGTTTGCGTTTGATGGCGGCGTGCTTGACAAGTTCCTCGGCGCTGCGCTAATGGCGGGAGCCGTGGGCGCCTTTGCGATTTTCTTCCACCGTCTACACATACTTAAAGTTGCCATTTCCGACTGGTTCGGAGCCAAGGTCAAAGGGCTCCCATTGATGAATCCGAAGGACTTCGACGCTTTCTGCCAAAAGCAGGGTCTACAAAGGCCAGGCGGCGAATCCACAATCGGAGAGAGTGAGCGCCAGTAAAGTGACGGGTATCTTCATGTACGGCCCGGGCGGCCTTCCTGTCGAGCAAATCAACAACGCGACAGAAAAGGTCCAGTACCTGCACCACGACCAAGCCGGGTCCACACGCCTCATCACAGGCTCCACGGGTACGGTCGAAGGGTCCTACACCTACGATGCCTACGGCAACCAGACCGGGCACACCGGCACCGCGACCACGCCGCTCGGCTACAACGCCCAATACACCAGCAACGACACAGGATTGATCTACCTGCATGTCCGGGTCTACGATCCAGCCACCGCACAATTCCTCACGGTCGATCCGCTCGCGGCTGTCACGCGGGCACCCTACAACTACGCGGGAGATAACCCGGTCAACGGTACGGAGAGCCGCAGGGGCCGCATTACGATTACACCGCGCCCGATGGGTCGCATTATCGCCTGATGGCTCTTCCATCCGAAAGCCCCGGTGGGGTGCTCGGAGCATCGAAGTCCTTCAGATCTGTGACTGGCTAATGCGACACCACGAACGGGGATACCGCCAGCGGCGGCGTCTCCGGTCTGCCGTTACACGTGCGCTCCACTTGCTTGAGGATGCGGGCCTAATCGAAACACCCGCAGATTGGCACGCGTCGGCTCGCTAGGTGCGACATTGCGGCTTACTACGTGCGGTCAAACGGCACTGGCAGATGGCACTGTAAGGCAATGTCTTAATCCGTGATCACATTAGAAAAGAACACAGGATAACGATGCCTAGCTCTACGTATGGCGCAGTCAAAACTTCATTCAGAGACCCCCCAAGCAAGCTCGCGCAGACGTTCGGCCTCGACGCGCACGGTGGCCCCGGCGGCCTCCCAGTTGAGCAAATCAACAGCGAAAAAGCCCTCTACCTGCATCACGACCAGCATGGCTCCACACGACTCATCACTGGCTCAACGGGCACGGTCGAAGGGTCCTACACCTACGATGCCTACGGCAACCAGACCGGACACACCGGCACGGCGACCACATCACTCGGCTATGACGGGCAATACACGAACTCGGATACGGGACTCATTTATCTACGGGCGCGTGTCTACGACCCCGCAACAGCCCAATTCCTTACCACCGACCCGCTGACCAGCCAGACTCACCAGCCCTACGCATACGCAGGCGACAATCCCCTCAGTATCACCGATCCCACAGGCATGTGTGGCGTCGGCTCGGTAGGAGAAGTCCTCGAAAGCATCAATCCATTCTCGTCAGAAAACTGCGCCTATCAAGCCACCAAAGCGATTGTAAACACTCTCGGCGGAAACGCCTCTACGATTGCGACCGCGGCTGGCGTCGCGGCGTTTGCGCTCTATTTTACCCCGGCAGCTCCCTTGGCAGTAGCGCTCACTGCTGTTTCAAGCGCCGCGTCGGCCTACGCCGCAGGGCAAGAGGCCGCAAACGGCGACACCTTGGCGGCAGCCCTAGACGGGCTGGGCGGCGTGCTCGGCGGCACGGCCGCCGGTGAGCGAGTCCTGGCAAGCCTAGAGAACCTGGTACCTACCCTCGCCGGGGATAGCGTAGTCCAGGAGACTCGAGCCTTGGCTGAGATGCTCGACAGGCTCGGCTACGCTTCACTCGCCGCAAGTATCCTCAACTCACAAGTAATCGTAGAAGAAGGAGGCTCGGAATCAAGCGAAGCGGAATCAGACACATCATGTGCGTAGAAACCAGCTCTCTCTAGTAGCATCTAGAGAGATGACTACTCTTTACTTGATACTCGAGATCGTTGCTGTGTGCACTGCCCTTTATGGCCGTTATATGTTGAAAGGGTCACGATTGCAAACCTTGAGCCCCGCCAAGCTATCCCGGTATCGGTTCGCAACGTTTGGCGCCGCGGGTTGGGCGGCGATAATTCTGGTCAGGCTTCTCACGCACACGTACAAGTAACTCGCCTGTGTTGCTGTGGAAGGTGCGTGCTGCTGTTGCTTGTTTGCGGCACACCTTCTTACTAACCACGACCTCGCGGACTCTCACGACTACTCGCGGTGCGACGGTGACTGTGACACAGCCCCACCGGCACCGAAAGCCTCACGTTTCTTCTGGCCTAACCGGAGATTCCCCAAGCAACCTCGCGCAGACGCTCGGCCTCGGCGCGCGCCGCCTGCGCCGGATCGCCTCCGTGCGCCCTGTGGGCGCTCGCGATCGAGCGCGACGCCGCGATCAGGCCGCCCGCTCGACCAGGCGCGAACGCGGCGGCCAGGTCCTCGACGTGCCCCCCTTGCGCGCCGACGCCCGGCAGCAGGAACACGGCGCTGGGCATCAGCTCGCGAGCGCGCTCCAAGTGCGCGGGAACGGTCGCCCCCACGACGGCCCCAACGTCGCTGAGGTTGCCACCCTTCAGGCCCTCGCGGCCGAGCCGGTCCACCAGCATCGCGATCCGCTCCCAAACACGCCCACCGCCGGCGAGCTCGAGATCCTCGATGTCGGCGGCCCCCGGATTGGACGTGCGCACAAGCATGAGCACTCCGCGACCCGCCTCGCGCGCGGCCGACACGAACGGCTCGACGGCGTCGGAGCCCATCAGCGGGTTGACCGTGACCATCTCCACACCCAGCCCCTCGACCGGACCGAACGGAGTATCGGTGGCGCCCTGCAGCGACCGCGCGTAGGCATGCGCGGTCACGTCGATGTCCCCCCGCTTGCCGTCGGCGATAGCTAGCAGGCCTGCCTCGTGTGCATGCTCGATGACGCTTGCCAAGGCGGCGCGCCCCGGTGCTCCCAGTTGCTCGAAACGGGCAAGTTGCGGCTTGATCGCCACGCACGCCGGGGCGGCGGCGTCGATCAGGGCACGGCAGTGTCCGAGCACCGCCTCGGCGGCCCGCTCGGCCGTCGAGCCTGCAGCCGGCGCGTGCGTGACGGGCCACAGGGCCATCGGATCGGGGTCGAGTCCGAGCACGATCTGCGATTCGCGCGCGGCCACGCACGAGGCCAGTCGCTCGCCGAAGTCGACGGCGGCGAGAGGCGGGTGTGCAGGTGAGGCCACAGTCGAGAAGAATACGCTTGCGTGACGCCGCTAACTCGCTTCAGCTGGATCGCAACAGTGCTCGTGGCCCTCGTCACGGCGCTGCTACTGCTCCTGTCCGGCTACACCGGCTATGCCGCCCTGAGCGTGGCGGTGGCGGGCTCGGCCGCGATCAACCTGCTGTGAGCCACGCGTGCAGGGCGCTCACCGCGCGACCGCGGTGGCTGATGGCGTCCTTGCGCTCGTCTGAGAGCTCCGCCATCGTCTGGCCCCCCGGCTCGTCGTCGGGCAGGAAGGCAGGGTCGTAGCCGAAGCCGCGCTCTCCGCGCGGGCGCTCGGCCAAGCGCCCCGTGCAGCGCCCTGCGAAGACGCGCTCGAGCCCCGAGGCGGGATCGACGTAGGCAAGCGCGCACACGTAGGCGAGCCCGCTGCCCGCCGGCGCCTCGAACAGCAGCTTGGCCAGGTTCTGCTCGTCGGTGGCGTCCTCCCCGGCGTAGCGCGCCGAGCGCACCCCGGGCGCTCCGCCCAGCGCCGCCGCTTCGATGCCCGAATCGTCGGCGATGCTGGCCCTGCCTGTCGCGGCCGCCGCGGCGCGGGCCTTGCCGAGCGCGTTGGCCTCGAACGTGTCGCCGTCCTCGGGTGGCAGCACGACCTCGCCGGGCAGCGCATCCACCTCGAAGCCGGGGAGCAGCCGCGCGAACTCGCGCCGCTTGTGCTCGTTGCGTGTGGCGAGCAGAAGCCTCACGGAGCGTCGGCCAGCACCCGCTCCTGGGCTGCCCGCAACTCGTCGATTCCGGTGGCGGCGAGCGCGAGCAGCTCGTCGAGTGAGGCACGCGAGAGCGGGGTGCGCTCCGCCGTGGCCTGCACCTCCACGAGCCCGCCTTCTCCGGTCATGACGACATTGGCGTCCACCTCGGCATTGGAGTCCTCGCCATAGTCGAGATCGAGCAAGGCGGCCTCCCCCACGATCCCGCACGAGACTGCCGCGATCGAGCCGGTGAGCGGCGAGCGCTCGAGCTTGTCTTCCCGCTTCAGCCGCGCGCAGGCGAGCGCCAGGGCGACATAGGCGCCTGTGATCGATGCGCAACGGGTGCCCCCATCGGCCTGGAGCACGTCGCAGTCGAGGTACATCGTGCGTTCGCCGAGCAGACTCAGATCGATCGTGACGCGCAGTGAGCGGCCGATCAGCCGCTGGATCTCCACCGAGCGCCCGTCGAGCCGTCCCTTGGAGATGTCGCGCGCCTTGCGGTCTCCCGTCGAGGCGGGGAGCATCCCGTACTCGGCCGTGAGCCAGCCGCGGCCCTTGCCGGTCATCCAGCGCGGCACGCCCTCCTGGGAGGAGGCGGTGCAGATCACGCGCGTCTCGCCCATCGAGATCAAGGCCGAGCCGGTGGCAGTGCGCACGAAGCCGGGCTCGATCTCCACGGGCCGCAGCTCGCTTTGGGAGCGGCCGTAGCTGCGTTTGCGCGCACGCTCGGGCGCGGGCTCCATGGGCGAGGAGACGTCCACGCTCACGCGAGCGCTCCCACGCTGTGCAGATCGATGTGCTCGACCTCGCCGAGCGGCATCTGCAGGAAGCGCGTGCCCGGCTCCCTGAACGCGTCCACGTCGCCGGTGCAGAGGAAGCGATAGTCGCCCTCGCCCTCGACCCGAGGGTTTTGCAGCCCGCGCGTGGAGAGCGCGTGCTCGACCTGGCGCGCGAGCGCTCCACCGGAGCTCACGAGCGTGACACCGGGGCCGAGCATGCGCTGGAGCATCGGCGAGATCAAGGGGTAGTGCGTGCAGCCGAGGATCACCGTGTCCACACCGGAGGCACGCAGAGGCGCGCATGCTTCGCGCACGGCCTCGACGGCGCGCTCGTCGAACTGGCGGTCCTCCTGGATGACCGACGCGAGCGTGGGACAGGCCACAGCGTGCAAGGTCACATGCGGGTCGACGGCGCCGACCGCGCGCTCGTAGCTGCCGCTGGCAACCGTGGTGGGTGTGGCCAGCAGGCCGATGCGCCCGTTGCGCGTCGCCGCGACCGCGCGCAGGGCCTCCGGGCGCACGACGCCGAGCACGTCCACGCCGAGCGTGGTCTCCATCATGCGCCGCTCGAGGATCGGCAAGGCGGCCGCGGTGGCGGAGTTACAGGCGATCACCAGCAGCTTCGCGCGGCGGCGCAACAGCTCCTCGGCGATCTCCGAGGCAAAGCGCGCGAGCTCTTCGGGACTACGCTCGCCGTAGGGAAAGCGAGCGGTGTCTCCCAAGTAGAGGAAATCCTCGCAGGGGAGCCGCACCAGTAGCTCGTGCAGGACGGTGAGCCCGCCCACGCCCGAGTCGAACACTCCGATTGGACGGGAGCGGGGATCGCTGGAGTGAGGGCTCGCCACGCAGGCCATCATTCCAGAGTCGCTGGCGCCCACCTGCTGTGCCATCCGCGAGAGCGCTACCGTCAGCGCTCGTGCGCGCGCTCGTGCTGTCCAACATGCTCGCCGACGCAAGCCGTCCGGAGCGGGGTCGCTTCGTGCGCGACCAGGTCGATGCGCTGCGCGATCTAGGGGAGTGGCAGGTCGAGCTGTACGAGTTCTCGCCCGGAGCCCGCGCGCTCCTCCGCGCGGCGCGCGACCTGCGCAAACGCTACGGCGACGAGCGCTTTGAGGTTGTGCACGCCCATTTCGGGCTGACCGCCTGGCCGGCGCTGGCGGTGAAAAGCCGCGGACGGGCACTCACCGTGCACGGCACCGACGTGCGCCATCCGCGCACGCGCCTGGCCACGCGTGCCGTGCTGCCCAGCGTGGGACTGCTCGCTGCGGCGTCCCCGGCGCTCGTCCAGGAACTTCCAGGCCGGCGTGCCCGCACGCGCGCGCAAGTGCTGCCGTGCGGAGTGGATACGAAGCGCTTCAAAGCGATGTCCCGCGCGCGCGCGGGAGATGCGCTGAGTTTGGATCCACATCCCCCCTATCTGCTGTTCCCCGCCGACCCGAGCCGCCCCGAGAAGCGCTTCGACCGCGCGCAGGCGCTTGCCGAGGCGGTGGGAGCGCGGCTGCTGACGCTCGGCGGCGTGAGTCCCGAGCGGGTGCCGCTGTACGTGAACGCCGCGCACGCCCTGGTGGTCCCCTCCGAGCGGGAGGGCTTCGGCTTGGCCGTGCTCGAGGCGCTGGCGTGCGACGTACCGGTGTTGGCCACCCCGGTTGGCATCCACCCGCAGGCGCTCGAGGGCGTGGAGGGAACGCTGTGCGCACCTTTCGAGTTGGAGCGCTGGAGGGCGATGCTCGCACAGGTCCTGCTCGAGCCGGACCCGCGCGTGGCGGGCCGAGCGCGGGCGGAGGACTTCTCGGCGGCGCGCATGGCGGCGCGCGTAGCGGGCGCATGGCGCTCACTCGTCGCTGATGCCGGATAGCATGAGGGTCGTGGCAGGTGCAGACGAAGCCGAGCAGGGAGCGGGGCCGGCAGGCGAGCAAGCTCAGCCGGAGTCCGAGCCCGCTTCGCAGACCCCCGGCTTTGGTGAGCGTGGCCGCATGCGCCGCCGGGCGCGCTTCCTGCGCAAGGCGCGCGAGCTCGCATATCGCGACCTCGGCGGGCTCGTGTTCGATCTGCACCGCTTCGGGCAGCGCAACGACCCGCTGGTGCTCGCCAAGCTCGCCGCGCTGAGCCAGATGGACACCGAGGTGCGCGAGCTGGAAGCGGTGCTGCGCGAACGCAGACCGGTGACGGTGTTGCGAGAAGTGGGGATCGCGGCATGCCCGCGCTGCGCCGCCATCCATGACAGCGACGACCGCTTCTGTCCGGGTTGTGGGCTCGCATTCGACGCGAATGCGGACCGTCCGATCTCGAGTGCCCCGGTGGGCCCAGCGGTGGGAGCACCCACCCCCACGCCCATTTCACCCACCTCCACGCCCATTTCACCTACCCAGACCACTCCTCGAGCGCCCTCCCAGGCCGCCCCCCAGGTCCCCACCCGGGTCACCCCGCAAACATCTGACCAGGCCGTCCCCCAACCCGTTCAGCCACCGGTGGCGCCCACGGCCGCGCCCATCCGCGCGCCGGGCTCCTCCGCCGGAGAGGATGAACCTACACAGATCCTGCGCCCCCCCGCGAGGGGCACTTGAGCACGGCCGGACCCGTGAGTGCGACCACACCGGTGCAGACGCCTGCGGCCGCCTTGCCACCTGAGCTGTGCCCCCTTTGCGGTGCCCAGCTGAAGCCCGAGCAGAGCTGGTGCCTGCGCTGTGGCGCGGCCGCGCGCACGCGCTTGGCGGCGCAGCCGAAATGGAAGGCACTCGCGATCGTCCTCGTGACGGTCGTGGTCGTGTCGCTGGGTGTGCTCGCCGCAGCCCTGGTGAAGCTCGCCGGATGAGCGGCCGATGAAGCCGGCCCGAGCGTCTGGAGGCGGGCGCGCGGACATCGATGTGGTCGTGGTGGGAGCTGGTGCGGCCGGGCTGTATGCCGCGTTGTGCGCAGCGCGCGAGGGCGGCAAGGTGGCACTGCTGTCGGCAATGCCGCTGGCGCAGACCGCGAGCTATTGGGCTCAAGGCGGTCTCGCGGCAGTGCTTGCGACCGACGACAGCCCCGAGCTGCACTTGGAGGACACCGAGCGGGCCGGGCGTGGGGCTGTGCGCCGCTCGGCCGCCGCCGTGCTCGTGAGCGAGGCACCCGAGTGCGTCGGCGACCTGGAGCGGCTGGGATTCCACTTCGATGCCGATCGCCGGGGACGCTTGGCGCTCGGCCTGGAGGGTGGGCACTCGGTGCGGCGCATCGTGCACGCCGGGGGAAGCGCCACCGGGCGTCGGCTGCTGCGCGAGCTGTCCGCGCTGGTGGTAGCCGACGAGCGTGTGGAGGTGATCGAGGGAGCACGCGTGAGCGGCTTGCTGTGCGACGGAGGGCGTTGCCATGGTGTGGTGTGCCAACCGGCCGGAGACTCCGCTGAGGAGTCTGTTGGGCTCACCATGAGAGCGCGAGCGGTCGTGTTGAGCACGGGCGGAGCGGCGGCGCTGTGGGCGCGCACGACCAACCCGCCTGGCTCGATCGGCCAAGGCCTGCTGCTCGCGCACGCCGCGGGCGCGCCGCTTGCGGATCTCGAGTTCGTGCAGTTCCACCCCACGGCAGTGATCGGCGTAAAGGGGCGGGAAGGGTTCCTGATCACGGAGGCGATCCGCGGTGAGGGGGCGACGCTGCACGACGCGGCGGGCGAGCGCTTCGTGGACGAGCTGGCGCCGCGCGACGAGGTCTCGCGCGCGATCCAGACCAAGCTGCGCGAGGACGGCGGGCGAGCGGTGAAGCTCGATATGCGCGCGATCGACCCGGTCCTGTTCCCCAACGTGGTGGGGGCGCTGCGCGAGGCGGGACTGGACCCGACACGCGAGCTGGTGCCGGTGGCGCCGGCGGCCCACTACACGATCGGCGGTGTGGTCACCGACCTGCAGGGACGCTCGGGCGTCGCAGGGCTGTATGCGGTCGGTGAGACCGCCTGCACTGGGCTGCACGGGGCGAACCGGCTCGCCTCCAACTCCCTGAGCGAGTGCTTCGTATTCGGGCGCCGGGCGGCATTGGCGGCGCTTGAGGAGCGGCCAAGCGAACACAAGGGCATGGAGCCGGCGGCAATGCCGATACAGCCCACCGGTTGGAGGTCGGAGTCCCAACCCGACCGGCAGAGCACCCGAACAGCGCTGTGGGAATATGCAGGAATCGAACGCTCAGCCGAGGGTTTGGCGAGCTTGCTGGTGGACCCCCACCCACTTGCCCGATTGATCGCGCTCTCGGCGATCGAGCGCGAGGAGAGCCGCGGAACGCACATCCGCAGCGACCGTCCCGATCGCGATATGCGGCTGGACGGCCTCCACGTGGTCGTCGATCGCGCCGGACAGCTCGCATGGGAGACGTGGGAATGAAGGGTGATTTCGACGGATAGTCGAAGCCTCGGCCGGCCAGAACCGCATTCCTCACCAAAAAAACACCCACGGAGCGTCAAACCTAACCTGGGCTTAATGAATTACTTCTGTGCCGCTTAGGAATGGCTTGGAAACTTGATAAAGCCGGTCCTTTAGACCGAACCGGGTGTTCAGGGGGCAGAGCCCATGTACCAATTCAGTCGAGCCATCTACAGGGAGCTGGCTCCGTATATAACGGAGTCGAGACCCGATGCGGGCGCCAACCACAAACACGTTTTGGACGCGTGCGAGTCGGCGATGGAGCGCCTGGCCACCGACCGCCATTATTTCGCAAAGCCGGCGCGCACGCTGTTCTGTGACATCAGGACTTATTTTCCGATGAGCGCCCAGGAGCGCGTACTGCAAACCGTATGCCGCTATGTGGAGCTCGCCCAGCGCTTCTTGGTCGAGCACCCGGTGGAGGCGCACGCGGCCGTGACCGACGAGCCGCCAACGTGTCGCGCGACTACGCGCAAGGGCTCCACGTGCCAGCGCGTACCGCTGCCGCACAATGGGTACTGCCCGTCGCATCAGCACCTCGCCGACACAGAGCACGGCGAGCGCCTGGCCGCAGCCTGACGCCCGTCTGACGCCCGCCGGCGTCCGCGCACGTGCCACCAGCACGCACGCGGACCCCGTCGACCGTCAGAGGCTCGTTGGTATGAGACTTGCGAGTGCGTGCCGCCGAACGTCAGAAGCCAGTGGGGATTAGGCTCGAGCGATGCTGCTCGGGGTAGATGTGGGCGGAACGTTCACCGACGCAGTGCTGGTGGCGCCCGGCGGGACGACGTATACGGCCAAGGTACCGAGCACGCCCGGCGAGCAGCAGGTGGGCGTGATGGCTGCGGTGGAGCTGGTGCTGACGCGCGCAAAAGCGCAGGCGGGGCAAGTCGAGCGGTTTGCGCATGGGATGACGGTCGCGACGAATGCCCTGCTGGAGCTCTCTGAGACCCGGCCCGCCACGCGCACAGCGCTGGTCGCGACAGACGGCTTCACCGACATCGTGGAGCTGGGACGCCAGGCGCGGCCGAGCCTGTACAGGCTGTGCGAGGCGGGCCCACGGCCGCTCGCCCCGGCGGAGCTGCGCTTTGGGGTGCCCGAGCGGATGGGGCCGGACGGCCCACTCAGAGCCCTCGACGAACGGGCGACAGAGGCGCTGCTGGAGCGCCTGGCCGCAGCCGAGCCTGAGGCGGTGGCGGTTGTGCTGTTGCACTCCTATGCCCATCCCGCTCATGAGCGACGGGTCGGGGAGTTGATTGCCGGGCGCCTGCCGAGAGCGCACTTGTCGCTGTCGCACGAGCTGGTGGGGACGTTCAGGGAGTACGAGCGGGCGAGCACGACCGAGGTGGATGCGGCCCTGTCCCCCTTGCTGGCCGCCTATCTGGAGCGCCTCCGTGCAGAGGTGGCGACGCGAGGACTGCCTGCCGTGCAGGTGATGCAGTCCTCGGGCGGGCTCACGGAGTCGCGCCGGGCCGCCGCCCACGCCGCGCTGACGGTGCTGTCGGGCCCTGCGGGCGGGGTGGCCGGGGCGTTGCTGTTGAGCGAGGCGGCGGGTGAGCGGGACGTGCTGTGCTTTGACATGGGCGGCACCTCGTGCGACGTCTGTGCGATCGACGGCGGACGGGTGGCAGAGACCGCCCAGCGCGAAGTGGGAGGACGGCCGTTGGCGCTGCCGGCGCTGGACATCCACACGGTCGGCGCGGGCGGCGGCTCAATCGCCTGGCGCGACCCCGGCGGAGCCCTGCGCGTGGGACCGGAGTCGGCGGGAGCCGAGCCTGGGCCGGCGTGCTACGGGCGGGGCGGGAAGCGCGCGACCGTGACCGACGCCAACCTGGTGCTCGGCAGACTGCTGCCCGATGCGACGCTGGCCGGGGGCGTGACGCTCGATCCCGAAGCGGCAGAGCGCGCCGTGGGAGCGCTCGCCCAGGAGCTGGGTCTCGAGCTGGTGACTTGCGCGGAGGGAATCGTGAGGGTGGCCGAGACGGAGATGATGCGTGCACTGGCCGTGATGACGGTCGAGCGCGGCGTCGATCCAAGACGCTTCGCGCTGATGCCGTTCGGGGGAGCAGGACCGCTGCATGCGGCTGCGATGGCCGGCGAGCTGGGAATCGAGCGGGTCCTGTGCCCGCGCGCGTGCGGGGTGCTCTCAGCGCTCGGACTGGCGGCGGCGGCCCCGCGACGCGACGCCTCCAAGACGGTGATGCTGGGCGGCGCGGCCCTCACCGGCGAGCGGGTGAGCGAAGAGCTGGGAGCATTGGTCGAGCGCGTGAGCTGCGAGCTGGATGGGCCGGTAGAGCGTGTCGACGTGCGCTACGAGATGCGTTATGAGGGCCAGTCGTTCGAGCTGGCGGTGGAGGGCGAGATCGAGAGTCTTCGTGCTGCGTTCGAGCAAGCCCACGAGCGCCGCTACGGCTACCGCGAGGAGCAAGGGCGGGTGGAGCTGGTGAGCATTCGCGTGTCGGCGCTCGGCATGAGACCCGGGCTGACGCTGGAAGGCGCGGTCGGAGAGCGCTCGCCGCGAGCGAGCACCCGGGTCGTGTTCGACGGCGAATGGATCGAGACGGAGTTGTGGCGCGGGGAGCTTGGCGCCGGCGCACGCGTCGAGGGACCGGCGCTGTGTGCGATGCCCGAGTCCACCCTGCTGGTGCCACCGGGCTGGAGCGGCGGTGTCGACGTGCATGGCACCGTGGTGCTGGAGCGCGAGGGTGCGCACGATGAGAGGCCCGGCCTAGGCGCAAATGCGGAGCGAAGCTCATGACGGCACTCGACCCGATCGAGCTGCAGGTGATCGTGGGCGCGTTGAGGGCCGCCTGCGAGGAGATGGGGGCGACGCTGGTACAGTCGGCTCACTCGGCCAACATCAAGGAGCGCAGGGACGCTTCGACCGCCCTATTCGACAAGGACGGCGAGATGGTAATGCAGGCCGAGCACATCCCTGTGCACCTCGGCTCGATGCCGGCCGCGGTCGCAGCGGTGCTCGACAAGGAGCACGAGCCCGGCGTCTCATGGGTGCTGAACGACCCGTTCGCGGGAGGCACGCACCTGCCGGACATCACGGTCGTGACGCCTGTGTTCGTTGGCACCCTCATCGGATTCGCCGCCAGCCGCGCCCACCATGCCGACGTGGGCGGCAAGGCGCCCGGCTCGATGCCGGCCGACAGCCGCTCACTCGAGGAGGAGGGGATCGTGATCGCCCCGCGCGTGCTCGACGCTGAGGCGATCGGGGAGCTCGTGGCGCAGATGCGCCGGCCGCAGGAGCGCGAGGCGGACCTGCGGGCTCAGCTTGCCGCCAACCGCACGGGCGCGCGGCGCCTAGTAGAGCTGGCTGAGCGGGTGGGCTCCGAGCGCCTGGGGATGGCGATGGATGGGGTCCTCGACTACGCGGAGCGGCGCACGCGCGCGTGCATCGCCGCGCTCGAGGACGGTGTGCGCGAAGCCGAGGACGTGCTGGAGGCGCCCGAGGGCGATCTAGTACTGCGCTTGAAGGCGACGGTGGAAGGCGAGCGGCTGGTGCTCGACTTCAGCGGATCGGCGGGCAGGCACGCGGGCAACCTCAACTGTCCGCTCGCGGTGACGCTGTCAGCGTGCTGGTTCGCGGTGAGGGTGCTGACCGACCCCGACATCCCGCCGTCGGCTGGTGCATATAGGCCGGTCGAGGCGATCGTGCCTGGAGGGTCGCTGCTGAACGCCAGTCCGCCCGCCGGCTCCGGGGAGCCGCTACCGGCGGTGGCGGCCGGCAACGTGGAGACCTCCTCGCGCGTGGCCGACCTCGTGCTGGGCGCCTTCGGACGAGCGCTGGGCCAGGGCACGATGAACAACCTGACGCTGGGCAGCGCGAACTTTGCCTACTACGAGACGCTCGGCGGCGGCCAAGGTGCCTGCGCTGACACGGACGGTCCCAGCGCGGTGCACGTGGCGATGAGCAACACGCTGAACACGCCGATTGAGGCGCTCGAGCGCGAATTGCCGCTGCGCGTGAGGGAATATGCGCTGCGACGCGGGTCCGGTGGCGAAGGCGAGCACAGGGGCGGCGACGGCGTGGTGCGCGAAATGGAAGCCCTGGCCGAGATGAGCTTCTCGCTGATCGGCGAGCGCCGCCGCCACGCTCCCCGGGGAGCACAGGGCGGCCGCCCGGGCGCCCCGGGCCGCGACAGCCTGATCGTGCCCGGGGAGCCGCCGCGGGGACTGCCGGCGAAGGTGACGGGTAGGCTTCGGCCAGGTGAGCGACTTCGCATCGAAACCCCGGGCGGTGGTGGATACGGGCCTCCCACGAGTTGAGGCGCGCGGGCGGGACACCCGGACGCGCAGGACCCGGGCGCATGGCTGAGCGAATCGGCTTTCTGGGCCTGGGGATCATGGGCTCGCGCATGGCCGCCAATGTGGCCAGGGCCGGCTACGAGCTGACGGTGTGGACGCACACGGAGGGCAAGGCCGAGACGTGGGCCAGCGCGCACGAAGCGACCGCGAAGGCCACTCCCGCGGAGGTCGCGGCCACCAGCGATGTCGTGGTGAGCATGGTCGTGGACGGGGCCCAGGTGGAGAACGTACTCTGCGGGCCGAATGGCGTAGCCGAGGGCGCACGCGAGCAGGCAGGGAGCACAGGCGAAAGGTTGCTGTGCGTGGACATGTCCACGATCGCGCCGAGCGACACGCGTCGCATCGCCGAGAGGCTGGCTCGGAAGGGGATCCGCATGATGGACGCGCCGGTGACTGGCTCCTCGCCGCGGGCGGAGGCGGGCACGCTGACGATCATGGCCGGCGGCGAGCAAGAGGACTTTGAGCGCGTGAAGCCGCTGCTGGAGGCGATGGGCGAGCTGATTGTGTACGTCGGCGAGCTGGGACAAGGCGAGATGCTGAAGCTGATCAACAACTCGCTGGGCGCCGCCAACGCGGCAGCCGTCGCGGAGGCTTTGCTGCTGGCCGACGCCACCGGCGTGGACCTGGACGCGCTCGTGAAGGTGACGATGAGCGGCTCGGGCGGCTCGGCCCAGCTGCAGATGAAGTCGGGGCCGATGAGGAAGCACGACTACACGACGCTGTTCAAGACCGAGCACCTGCTCAAGGACGTGCGCCTGTGCCTGGAGGAAGCCCAGGCCGCCGGCGTCCCCTTCCCCGCTGCCGCCCACGCGCGCGATCTGCTCGCCGCGACCATGAGCAGGGGTCACGCGGCCGACGACTACGCCTCCCTGATCGAGGCCGCCGAGGGCCTCGCAGGGCGGCGCCTGTGAACGTCCCGTAACCGGCAGACATCTCAAAAAACCCTCGATTTGCAGGGGATTTGGGATTTTCGCTCGGATTTCGTATCTTTAAGGCAGCGACACCCCGTGCTTCGGTCTGTTAGGGACGGCACGGACGGGGTAACGCGGTTTTCACACGATCCCTCGTATTCAGGTTCTTTCAAGATGCCAATTGCTCTCAAGGAATGGGCGGTCACCGTCCGTGCGCTCGCCGAAGGCGAGCAGCTGATCACCCTGCGCAAGGGCGGTATACGCGAGCCCGAAAAGCACTTCAAGCTCGAGCACGACCGTTTCTTCCTGTACCCCACGTTCGACCACCAGCGCAACGACCTCGTGCGCGAGTCCCATCAGCCGGAGTTGCGTAGGGCGCTCGAGGAAGGCGTGTGGAACGACGGCGAGCCGCCGGTGCAGGCCTTCAGCGTGGAAGGCGGCATCCAGCAGCCCGAGCGCGTGCGCATCAGGGCGTGGGCCGAAGTGGCCGGACACTTCACGATCTCCGACCCGCGCTGCGTGGACGCGCTGTCCCCGTTCTACGTGTGGACGCCCGACTACGCCGAGAAGCGCCTGGAATGGAAGCGGCGCCATCCCCTGCACGTGCTGCTGCTGAGGACCTACAGAATCCCCCGTCCGGTGACCGTCAAGGTCAAGGACGATTACGGAGTGTGCAGCTCGTGGCTGGAGCTCCAGCGCGAACTGCCCTTCGAGGGCACGCCCGTGCTGTCCGACGGCGAGTTCGAGCGCGCCGCCGAAGAGATCGAGGCAATCACGCGCGAGGCCGGCCAGCCGATGGGCCAGCCGGTCTTGGTCTAAGCGAGAAGCTCGCGCGCCCTGTCTGCCTGCGAGACGGGCACGAGCACGTCGCGCGCTCCCGCCGAGAGGAAGTCGGGAACGTCGAAGCCACCGTTGCGCTTGAGCATGCTGGGGATCTCCTCCTGGCGCAGAAGACCTTGGATCAGTTCGGCCTCGGCGAGATTGCGCGCGTAGGCAACCTTGACGAGGTGAACCCGCTTGTGCCCTTCAGGGTGCTCGCCGCTAGGCGGCGATTTGTGCGATCTCCACCTCACGGACGGTGCCCTCCTCGATCAGATAGGAGCGGATCTCCGGCTCGGTGGGATCGGCGAGCCCGACGATGATCCACTCGACGCCCGGCCAGTGGGCGGCGAAGTTGATGTCCGTCTGCGACGGATAGGGGGCCGTGTGGGTGTGGGAGTGATAGATCGCCCCAATCTCCCAGCCGGCCTCTTCGAACTCGCTCATCGCCCGGATCACATCGCGTCCGTCGATCTCGAAGCGCTTGGGGCTCGCGTGGACGTTGCGGGCGCGCCGCACGCGCATCGCCCGAGCCGGCCGACCGTCGGCGGCGGCGGCGGCGGGAACGACCCCGACCACACCGCAGCACTCGTTTGGGACCTCTTCGCGCGCGTGGGCGAGCATCTCACCCAGCATCTCGGGGGAGATGTCCACGACTCACCACCAAACGGTGGAGTCGAGGTTCTCGATCTCCTCGACGGGCAAGGTGTAGATGCCGCTCGACAGGTACTTCCAGCCGTCGTCGGCGACGACGAACACGACATTGCCCTCGTCCAGCTCGCCGGCGATGCGCACCGCCACGCGCGCGATCGCGCCGGAGGAGACGCTCGCGAAGACGCTCTCCTCGTCGAGCAGCTTGCGCGTCCACAGGATCGCGTCGGTATTGGTTACGAAGATCTTGCGGTCGAGCAGGGAGAGGTCGATGATCGGCGGGATGAAGCCGTCGTCCAGCGAGCGCAGGCCCTGCACGGGCTCGCCCTGCATCGGCTCCGCGGCGACGATCTTGCAGGCGTCGCCGAAGGTCTCCTTCAGGCGCCGGCCGTTGCCCATCAGGGTGCCACCTGTGCCCAGGCCGGCGACGAAGGCGGAGACCTCGTCCAGCTCCTCGAGGATCTCCAAGGCCGTGCCGTTGTAGTGGGCGTTGGGGTTGGCGATGTTGCCGTACTGGTAGGGCATGTAATAGGAGGAGTCCTTCTCGGCCATGTCCAAGGCCTTCTCGACCGCCCCGTTTGAGCCCTTGGAGCCCTCGGAGTAGACGATCTCGGCGCCGTACATCTTCAAGAGCTGGGTGCGCTCGGGGGTCACGTTCTCAGGCATGACCACCTTCAGGCGATAGCCCTTGCGCGAGCAGATCATGCCGAGCGAGATGCCGGTGTTGCCGGAGGTGGGCTCGAGGATCGTCTGGCCGGGCATGATCGCGCCCTGGGCCTCTGCGTCCTCGATCAAGGCGCGTGCCACGCGGTCCTTGACCGAGCCGGTGGGGTTGCGCGACTCGAGCTTGGCCCAGATCCTCACGCCCGGCTTGGGCGATAGCCGTGGGAGCTCCACGAGCGGCGTGTTGCCGATCGACTGGACGATGTCGCCGTAGCGACCCCCGCAGGGCTTGTTACCGACCCTCTCGACAGCCATTACTTCACGGAATATAGCGCCAGATGCCGGCCGTGCCGAATCGACAACTGGCCAGAGGACCAATATGCTCTCGTGGTACCGATGCGAGAGGACTTCGACTACGACTGGCTGGTGATCGGCTCGGGCTTCGGCGGGAGCGTGTCGGCGCTGCGCCTGTCGGAGAAGGGCTACAGGGTGGGGGTACTCGAGTGCGGACGGCGCTTTGCCGACCACGAGTTCCCGGAGTCCACGAGCGATTACAAGCGCTATTTCTGGCGCCCGAGGATCGGCTGGAAGGGCATCTTCAGGCTGACCACCTTCAAAGACGTATCGGTCGTGAGCGGCTGCGGCGTGGGCGGTGGCAGCCTCGGCTATGCCAACACGCTATACGTGCCGCCGACGCCGTTCTTCGAGGACCCCCAGTGGTCGGGGATCGCCGAGTGGGAGGCCGAGCTGGCACCCCACTACGAGGAAGCCCAGCGGATGCTCGGCGTGACGATGAACCCGCACGACGACCCCGCCGACCAGCTGTTGCGCGAGCTGGGTGAGGAGCTGGGTGTTTCCGACACCTACAAAAAGACGCCTGTCGGCGTGTTCTTCGGTGGCGAGGGCCAGGCCGGCAAGACGGTGCCCGACCCGTTCTTCGGCGGCGAGGGACCCGACCGCACCGGCTGCTCGCTGTGCGGGCGCTGCATGGTGGGCTGCCCCCATGGCTCGAAGAACACGCTCGTCAAGAACTATCTGTATCTGGCCGAAAGGCGCGGCGCGAAGGTGAGTCCGGAACGGACGGTCATCGATATCCGCCCGCTTGGGCCAGGTGACGGAAGCGAGGGCTATGAGGTCGAAAGCGTGCGCTCCGGTGCCTGGGTGCGCAAGGAACGCAAGGTGCAGCGAGCGCGCGGTGTGGTCGTGTCAGCCGGCCCGCTCGGCACCAACACGCTGCTGCAACGCTGCCGCCTGGGTGGCTCGCTGCCGCGCATCTCGCAGCGCTTGGGCGAGCTCGTGCGCACCAACAGCGAGGCAATCCTCGCCGTGACGGTCCCCGAGGACTACCCGGAGAACCTGATCAAACGGGTGGCGATCACCTCCAGCATCTACCCCGACCCGCACACCCACATCGAGACGGTCACCTACGGCAACGACGGCGACTCGATGAGCCGTCTGAACACGCTCTTGACGGGCGACGGCACGCGCGCGACGCGTCCATTGAAGCTGCTCGGCCAGATCGTCCGCCACCCCAAGCGCTTCGCGCAGATCGTGCGTCCCAAGAACTGGTCGCGCAGGACGATCATCATCCTCGTGATGCAGACGCTCGACAACGCAATCGCCCTGCGTCCCAAACAAGGCCCCTTCAAAACGCTGTGGCTGAGCACGGAACAGGACCCCGAGCGCCCGATCCCGACCTTCATCCCCGTCGCGAACAAGGCAGCCGAATGGTTTGCCGAGCGAACCGGCGGGATCGCCCAGAGCTCGTTCACCGAGGCCGCGCTGAACATCCCCACGACCGCCCACATCCTAGGCGGGGCGGTGATCGGCGAGGACGCCGAGCATGGCGTCGTGGACGCCCACCAGAGGGTGTTCGGCTACGAGAACCTGCTCGTGTGCGACGGCTCGGCGGTCCCGGCCAACGTGGGCGTGAACCCAAGCCTAACGATCACCGCCCTGGCCGAGCACGCGATGAGTCATGTGCCTCCGGCGGGGATGGCAAGCACAGAGTCCGCCTCAGAGACCGTCGCGGCCAGCCTCTAGACGGTCGCTGGGCAAGCGAGGCGCGGGACGCAGGGAGCGTAGTGTGCTTATCAGCACATGAGCGAGCGAGGACAAAGCCTCGCGCCGCTCAGCGGCCGTCTAGCCGCCGGCCATGGCCGGCAGGATCACCACCGTGTCGCCGTCGGCGACCGCGGTATCGAGTCCGTCCAGCACGCGCACGTCCTCGTCGTTGAGGTAGACGTTGACGTAGCGGTTGAGCTCCCCGTCGGCTGAGAACAGCTGGTCGGCAGTCGCCGGATGCGAGTCGGCCAGGTCGCGCAGGATCTCGCCGACGCTGGCGCCGGACGCGGATACCTCGCGCTCGCCGCCCACGGAGGGGCGCAGGACGGGGGGTATCTTGATCGTCGCCATCTTCTTGTGCTTACCGGTCGACCGGGTCGCCAAGAACCCTTGGTGCCGATGAAATTCCCGCCCGCCACATCTTGATCTTGGCCATCGACCGCGGAAGGCTACCCTGCCGCCGCACAGAATGCCTCGTAGTCGGGGAAGACCCCCATCTCCTCATCGGAGATCTCATCGGGCGGGCGAGAGCAGATCGGGCACTCGGGATCGCGATGGACCTTGACCTCCGTGAGCGTGGCGGCGAGCGCGTCGTAGAGCAACAGACGCCCAATCGCAGGCTCGCCGATGCCGAGGATCAGCTTGACCACCTCGGTCGCCTGCAACAAGCCCATCGTGCCGGGCAGGACGCCGAGCACGCCGTTGGCGCCGCAGGAGGGCGCCAGCTCGGCCGGCGGCGGCTCGCGGAACAGGCAGCGATAGCAAGGACCCTCGTAAGGCTTGAACACGGACAGCTGCCCGTCGAAGCCGAGGATCGAGGCGGACACGACCGGGATCTGCAGGCGCACGGTGGCGTCGTTGAGGAGATAGCGCGTGGGGAAGTTGTCGACGCCGTCGACGATCACGTCATAACCCTCAATGATCTCCATGATGTTGGAGGCATCCAGGCGCACCGGGTACTTGATGACGTCTACGTCCGGGTTGAGCGCGTGGATCGACTCCTCGGCGGAATCGACCTTGGGGATGCCGACCCGCTGGGTGGAGTGGATCACCTGGCGCTGCAGGTTCGAAAGGTCGACGACATCGTCGTCCACAAGCCCAAGGGTGCCGACGCCGGCCGCGGCGAGGTAGAGGGCGGTCGGCGAGCCGAGGCCGCCCGCGCCGAGCAAGAGGACTTTGGCGTCCAAGAGCTTCTGCTGGCCGTCCGTGCCGATCTCGGGGATCAGGAGATGGCGCGAGTAGCGGTCGCGCTGCTCGGCCGACAAAGTGCGCGGCACGTCGACTTCGTAGCCGCGGTCCTTCCACAGGGCGATGCCGCCGGTCATCGACTCGACTTGTTCGTAGCCGAGGTCGTCGCGCAGGGTGCGAGCGCCGTAGGCGGAGCGGTTGCCGGAGGCGCAGTAGAGGATGATGTGGGCGGAGCGGTCGGGCACGATGCCCTCGATGCGCGTCTCCAGGTAGGAGCGCGGCACGTGCTTGGCTCCGGGCAACAGGCCGGAGGCGAGCTCCTCGGCCTCGCGCACGTCGATGATCGTGACTCCCTCTTGCAGGAGCTCGTTGACCTGGGAAGGGTCGATCTCGTCGATTTCGCTCTTCACCTGGCGCAACAGATCCGCGCTTGACGGGCTCATCTGAAATCTCCTGAATTGCAGTCGGAATTCACGGAACTTCATAAAGTGTAGCGACGTGTGGGCGAGATTTGAATGGCTACGCTCCCTACGTGCGTCACCAACTTCGCTTCGTGCTGCCGGCCGTGTCGGCCCTGCTGGCGATCGCGCTCGTCCTGGTGATCGTCCTGACCAGATCGCACGGCGGCGCTCCGGTTTCCTCGGCCGACCAGAACGGAGCCTTCGACGGGGCGGCCTTCCCGGGGGGCCTGCGCGCACACGACTTCACACTCACCGACCAGTACGGACGCAAGCTCGCGCTCAGCTCCTACCGCGGACAGGTGGTGATGCTGGCCTTCCTCTCCCCCAATTGCCGGACCTGCGTGCTGGTCGCCCAGCAGGTCCGCGGGGCACTCGACGAACTGGGCCCCAGGCCGGGGGTGCGAACGATCTTCGTGAGCACCCAAGCAGGTGACCTACGCGCGCGCGTAGGGCACCTCTTGGCGGAAACATCGCTTGGCGGGCGCGTCGAATATCTGACGGGCAGCGCAAAGGAACTGCAGCCGGTGTGGCATGCCTACGCCGTCACCCCCACCAGCGCCGGCAAGGCAGCCTCCGAAGCGCGAGTCACGGTCCTACTGATCGACGGCGAGGGGATCGAGCGGGTCGGGTTCGGGCTCGAACAGATAACGCCCGAAGGGCTCGCCCATGACATCCGCCTGCTCGAGGGCGCCTGATACCCTAGTCAGCAGGTAGGTATTTGACAGATGATGTTCTCAACAAAGGCCGAGTACGGCGTGAGGGTAATGGTGGAGCTGGCCCGGCGGGCCGGCGAGAGTGCCGACGGGGCCGAGTCCGTGGTGCCGCTGGCGGAGATCGCCGAGCACGACGGCATGCCACTTGCCTACCTCGAGCATCTCGTCGCGCGCCTGCGCAAGGCTGGCCTGATCGACAGCCGCAGGGGCTCGCGCGGAGGCTATCTGCTTGCTCGGCCCGCCGAGCTGATCACGATGGCCGAGGTGGTCGAGGCGCTCGAGGGCTCGATCGCTCCGATCGAGTGCATCTCGCAAGGACCCGATGGCGAGTTCGTGTGCTCGCGCGAGTCCGGGCGGGTGGGATCCGATTCCATCTGTCCCACCAAGCTGCTGTGGACGCGCGTGCGCGGCTCGATCGTGCGCACCCTGCAGGACACGACGCTCGCCGACCTGCTCGCGCCCTCGGGGGTGCTCGCGGCTTCGGTCGCTCGAGTTCGATCCGCTCCGGCCGCGTCCTCATCCCCCATCTCCCCCGCCTCGGCTCCCCTACCTGCCTTTCCCGCCTGACGCTTTCCCCGACCGCTTCCGTCCCCGTCCGCTTATAGAGCAAAGGAACCATGGCTGACCTCGAAATCACCAACCTGCACGTGCGCACCGAGGATCGCGAGATCCTGAGGGGCGTCGACCTGACGATCGACAAGGGCGAGATCCACGCCCTGATGGGACCCAACGGATCGGGCAAGTCGACGCTCGCCAACACGCTGCTCGGCCATCCCTCATATGAGGTGACCGAGGGCAAAGTCGTGTTCAAGGGCGAGGACATCACCGAGGCCGAGCCGCACGAGCGCGCGAAGTCGGGGCTGTTCCTGGCCTTCCAGTACCCCGTGTCGATCCCGGGCGTGTCGGTGGCCAACTTCCTGCGCATGGCGATCAACGCCAAAAGAGAGGAGCCGATCAGGGTCAAGGAGTTCGGCCAGCAGCTCCAGCACGCGATCGAGCTGCTCGACGTGGACCGGGCGTTCACCTCCAGGCACCTCAACGACGGCTTCTCCGGCGGCGAGAAGAAGCGTGCGGAGATATTGCAGATGGCGATGCTCTCCCCCGACGTGGCGATCCTCGACGAGACCGACTCGGGCCTTGACATCGACGCGCTGAGAACCGTTGCCGAGGGTGTGCAGCGCCTGCACGACGAGCAAGGCCTGGGCGCGCTGATCATCACCCACTATCAGCGCATCCTGCACTACGTGAAGCCTCAGTTCGTGCACATCCTGATGGAGGGGCGGATCGTGCTCGAGGGTGGCGTCGAGCTGGTGGAGCGCTTGGAGCGCGAGGGCTATGACCAGATCCGCCAGGAGGTGGGCGCCGGTGTTCGATAGCCGGCGCCATACGGCGTCCTCCCTCCCTCGTGTGCGAAGCACACTTCGCTCGGTGCGTCCTTGTCTGGCTTGGCTCTCGAACACCGGGGGGCATGCTGAGGCTGGTGATGACCTTGACTGAGGTCGCAGTCAAGCCGGGGCGCCACCGCGAGGCCTCGCTCTATCACGCGCTGGCTGGAGCCGGCGCGGCCACGGGTCGCACGCTTGCCGAGTTGCGTGAGGCCGCGCGGAGCGCATACGAGCACGAGGAACTGCCCGTGTGGCGCCGCTCGGGCTTCTGGACGACCAGCTTCTCCGAGTTGGACCTGGACGCACTTGCCCCACGCAAGCACCATACGCAAGGCGTCCCAGATTTCGTTGCCAAAGCCATCCCCGACCGCCCCCGCGCAGGGCGCATCGTGCAACTGGACAGCTCGGTCGTGCACGTCGAGCTCGATTCAGAGCTTGCGCAGCGCGGAGTGATCCTGTGCCCGCTGGAGCAGGCCGCGGAGGAGCACACGGAGCTGTTCGAGCAGTGGTACTCCAAGCGTTTGACGATCGACAGGCACAAGCTCGAGGCCGCCAACGCCGCGTTGTGGACAGGCGGGGCGTTCCTGTACGTGCCGGACGGGCTCGTGGTCGAGCATCCGTTCGAGATCGTGTACGCGATCGGCGGGCCGGGCGTGGCGCAGTACGGCCGCTCGCTCGTCATTGGCGGGAAGGGAAGCGACTTCAAGGTCCACGAGCACGACTTGGCTGCCGATTTCGGCTCCCAGGGCGGCGTGGGCGAGGCCAACGGGGCGCGGCCTCCGGCAGGCAACCAATCGCTGCACGCGGGCGCCTTCGAGATGTACCTCCAAGACGGCGCTCGTTGCCGCCTGGCCCAGGTCCAAGACTGGAGTGGAGCAGACTCGAATCCCGCCCGCCCCCACGTGTTCGACGCCTCGACGCGTTTCGTGGGGGTTGGACGCGATGCCTACTGCCACTGGCTGCCGGCGCTGCTGGGGGGGCACCTCGTACGCCACCACCTGGAGCTGGCAGTGAGCGAGCCGGGCGGCGACATGGCGTTCAGAGGCCTGTTCTTCACCGAGGCCCAGGAGCACCTGGACACGTTCGCCGTGGACCTGCACGAGACCGGCCCGAGCGGCGGAGACGTGCACTGGCGCGGAGCGGCCACCGGCCAGAGCAGGGCGAGCTTCGAGGGCCTGATCCAGATCGATCCGGGCGCGCAGAAGACCCACACCTACCTACAGATCCACACGCTGATGCTCTCGCCCAAGGCACGCCTGGATGCGATTCCCTCGGTCCTGGTGTCCGCCGACGACGTGTCGGCCTCGCACGGCGGCACGGTGGGCGAACTCGACGAGGCCTCGATCTTCTACATGGCCAGCCGCGGCCTGGACCGCCCTTCGGCCGTGAGGCTGCTGGTGGAGGGCTTCTTCGAGCCGGTGCTCGGCCAGCTCGAGGACGAGCCGCTGGAAGAGCTCGTGCGTGCGAAGATCGCCGCCAAGCTTGCCGCGGCGCACGCGGACATCGAGGCTTACGCGACGGCGCGATGAGCACCACCGCGCGCGAGAGGACGGCTGTCAGCGCCCTGGACGTGCGTGGCGACTTCCCGATTCTGGCGCGCGAGTTCGACGGCAGGCCGCTCATATACCTCGACTCGGGCGCCACATCGCAGAAGCCGGCCGCGGTGATCGACGCGGTGAGCGCATACATGAGGGAGCAAAACGCGAATGTGCACAGGGGCGTGTACGCGCTCGCGCAGGAGTCCGACGCCGCCTATGACGCAGCGCGCACGAAGGTCGCACGATTCGTGGGCTGGGAGCCGAGGACCACGATCTTCACGAAGAACGTGACCGAGGCGATCAACCTCGTCGCCTACGCCTGGGGCCGTGCCAATGTGGGACCCGGCGACGCGGTGCTCACGACCCAGATGGAGCATCACGCGAACATCGTGCCGTGGCAGCAACTGTGCCGCGAGAAGGGTGCGCAGCTGCGCTACCTGGAGGTGGACGAGCGCGGCGAAATCTCACTGGGACAACTCGACCGGGAGCTGGCGAGGGGCGACGTGAAGCTGGTGGCGTTCACGCACGTCTCCAACGTGCTCGGCACGATCTTGCCCGTGGCGGAGATAGCGGCGCGCGTGCGCGCGGCGGGCGCGATCTCGCTGGTGGATGGAGCACAGGCGGTGCCGCACATGCCGGTGGACGCAAAAGCGCTAGGAGCCGACTTCTATGCATGGACCGGCCAAGGCGCTGGGGCCGACGGGCATCGGCGTGCTGCACGGCCGTGGTGAGATCCTCGAGCGCATGGAGCCGTTCTTGACCGGCGGCGACATGATCGCCTCGGTGGACTTCGACGGCGCGACCTGGAACGAGCTGCCGTTCAAGTTCGAGGCGGGCACGCCGCCGATCGCCGAGGCCGTGGGATTGGGCGCCGCCGTGGACTACCTGTCAGCGCTCGGAATGGAGCGCGTGCGGGAGCACGAGCGCGAGCTGACCGGCTACATGCTCGCGCGCCTGAGCGAGGTCCCGGGGCTCAACTTCGCCGGCCCGCCAGAGGCCGCAAACCGCGGCGGACTCGTGTCATTCACGATCGAGGGGATGCACGCGCACGACATCGCCGAGCTAGCCAACCGCGGCGGGGTGTGCATCAGAGCAGGTCACCACTGCGCGCAACCGCTGATGCGCTGCCTCGGCGTCGCTGCTACCGCGAGGGCGAGCGTGGGCGTCTACAACGAGCCGGGCGACATCGACGCCCTGGTCGATTCGTTGATCGCGGGCAGACGCGTGTTCCAGCTCCAGTAGACCGGCGCGCACGAACAACTATCCCTGAACGACACGCACCCACCCGACAGAGCCAAATGGACGACCTCTACCGCGATTACATCCTCGATCATTACAAGCGCCCGCGCAACTTCGGCGAGCTCGACCCGCACGACATGGAGGGTTTGGAGCACAACCCTTTGTGCGGCGACGAGCTGGGCGTGCACATCAGGGTCAAGGACGGAAAGATCGAGGACCTGCGCTTCCACGGCCACGGCTGCGCGATCTCCCAGGCGTCGGCGTCGATCGCCTCGGAGGAGCTGATGGGCATGCCATTGGAGGAAGTCGGCGGGCTGGACGCCGACTGGGCGATTGACCTGCTGGGGATCCCAGTGTCGGCGACGCGGCGCAAGTGCGCCCTGCTCGGGCTGAAGGTCGTCAAGGGCGCCGTCACGGGCGACAACAGCTGGCCGGTCAGCTCGCAATGAATGAGGATCGACGTTCGTGCTTGGACGGGCGACACGCTCCCCACACGCCAAAGAGCCGGTTGAGCCGATCGAGGACCGCGATACAATTCCTAGTCCAGAGCACAGGATTCACAAAGGGAGCCCTATGGCCACGCTAGACCGCACCAAGATCGCAAAGCCCAGCCCGATCGTCGAGGACGAGCAGGGGCAGTTGCTGGCGCGCAAAGGCATCTCGCGTGAGGTGGTGCGCGAGCTCTCCAAGGTCAAGGGCGAGCCCGACTGGATGGCCGAGAAGCGGGTGAAGTCGCTTGAAATCTACGAACGCAAGCCGGTTCCCACCTGGGGCCCGGACCTGAGCGGCCTGAACCTGGACGAGCTGGTGCTCTACTCACCCCCCACGGCCGGGCGCTTCAAAAGCTGGGACGACGTGCCGGAGGAGATGAAGCAGACCTATGAGGACCTCGGCATCCCCCAGGCCGAGCGCGAGCACCTCGCCGGTGTTGTCGGCGTGTGGCGCCAGGAGCCCGTGTACGAGGGACTGAAGGAAGAGTACGCCAAGCTCGGGATCCTGTTCTGCTCGATGGACACGGCCATCACCGATTACCCCGACCTGGTGCAGAAGTACTTCATGAACAAGTGCGTGCCGCCGCAGGACAACAAGTTCTCGGCGCTCCACGGCGCGGTGTGGTCGGGCGGCTCGTTCCTGTACGTGCCCAAGGGCGTGAAGGTTGACCTGCCCTTGCAGGCCTACTTCAGGATGGAGGGCGCCGGCGAGGGCACCTTCGAGCACACCTTGATCATCGCCGACGAGGGCTCGGACGTGAACTACATCGAGGGCTGCACCGCGCAGACCTACTCGGTCAACTCGATGCACTCGGCGGTCGTGGAGATCTTCGTGCACGAGGGCGCCAAGGCGCGGTACACAACCGTGCAGAATTGGTCCAAGGACGTCTACAACCTGAACACCAAGCGCGCCGTCGTCGACGCGGAGGGCACCGTCGAGTGGGTCGGCGGCTCGATGGGCGCCAAGTACGTGATGCTCTACCCCGGCTCGTTCTTGATGGGCGAGGGCGCTAGGGCCGACCACCTCAATGTGGGTGTGGCCGGCAAGGGCGTGCACAAGGACACGGGCGCCAAGGTCGTCCACCTCGCTCCCAACACGACCTCGAACATCCTCGCCAAGTCGATCTCCAAGGACGGCGGGATCATGGGCTACAGGGGCCTCGTCAAGATGGGCAGCAACAGCGCGGGCTCCAAGGCCCGCGTGCAGTGCGACGGCTTGATGATGGACGGCGAATCGCGCTCAGACACCTGGCCGGACATCCAGATCCAGAACCCCAACGTGGCGGTCGCCCACGAGGCGACGGTCGGGCGCATCTCAGACGACCAGCTGTTCTACATGGGCTCGAGGGGCTTCACCGAGGACGAGGCCGCCGCGATGATCGTGAACGGCTTCATCGAGCCGGTGACGAAGGAGCTGCCGATGGAGTACGCGGTCGAGCTCAACCGGCTCATCCAGCTGGAGATGGTTGGAAGCATCGGCTGAGCGGTGCGATTCGCGGCGCCTGACGGCGTCCTCGATCGCTCGCGTGCAAAGCACGCCACGCTCCCTGCGTCCTTGTCAGGCTTGCGACTCACACCGCTCAGAGGCTCGCGGTCCTGATGAGAGCACCAGTAGACACGATTGCCGCACCGCTGTTCCCCACGCAGCTGCCGTGGGTGAACACGAATGGGTCCCAGGCGAGCATCCTGCAGCGGGGCAAGCCGATGCTGGTCGAGTTTTGGGACTTCTGCCGGCCCAACTCGATCAGGACGCTGCCCTACGTCAAGGCGTGGCATGAGCGCTACGCCGAGGACGGCTTGCGAGTGATCGGGGTGCATTGCCCCGGTTTCGAGCCCTCGCACTCCGAGCAGGCTGTGCGCGATGCGGTGGGGCGCCTGGAGATTGCCCACCCGGTCGTGATCGACAGCGAGTTCGAGGTGTGGCAGGAGTACGAGAACAGGGGCTGGCCGGCGCGCTACCTGTTCGATGGGCACGCACGCCTGTTCGACTACCACTACGGCGAGGGCGGCTACACGGAAACCGAGCTCGCGATCCAGGAGCTGCTCGGCGTCGAGCGCGAGCCGCTCGCGCCGCTACGTCCGGAGGACGCACCGGACGTCCGCCTGTTGCGCCAAACCGAGGAGCAGACGGGGGCGTGGTCGGGCCCCTACGAAGCGGGTGGTGTGTGGGCCGTGCTCGCACCCACAACGGCGCACACTCGGGGCCGGGAGCCAGCGGGCACATGCAGCGTGACAGTCAGATCGACAGTCGGCAACGGCGAGGCCCACACCGAGAAGAGAGCCCTGACGGTCGAGCACCCCGGTGCGTACCAGCTCATCGAGCATGCTCGCCACACGCAAGCCACGCTCGAGCTTGACGTGGGCCGCGGCGTCGAGTGCCTGGCGACGTGCTTCACACCGGGAGTGGCCTGAGCTCCTCAGCGGGGTGCGCGTCCAGCAAGCGCCGCAACACCGGCGGGGCGTCCTCTTCGACGAGCACCGCACCACCCGGCCAGTAGGGACTCTCGCCCGGGTTGACGGTCACGAAGTAGGTGTCATAGGTCCAACAGCCGGCATTGACGAGCCGAGCACCTGCGGGCCCACGCCACTCGGCCGCGAGGTCGCGAGTGCGGGGCCCCGCTCGGTGGGTGTGACCGAAGATCACGTGCGCATCGCCGAGGCCGAGCCGTGCGGCGACCTCCCCCATCGCGCGCAGCCCAGCGCGGCGCAACTCGTCGGTCGAGATGTCGGCGTGGAATGAGCCGATCCCGGCCTTGTTGAGTGCCGCGATCGCAAAAGGGAACGCTCCGGCCAAGGCCCGTGAGCGCAGGTCGATCCCAGTGCGACCGCCCGTGCCCGACCGGCCGTTGCGGTCTCCGGCAAGCGCTCGCCACACGCGCACAGTGGACTGACCGTTGAGCGTGGAGCCGGTGGGCGCCTGGCGGGCGACAGCATCGATCCAGGCAAACACGGGTGCGGTGACGGCCTCATAGTCGCCCACGTTCGCGAACTTGTTCGCCGGGCGACCCAGAGCGCGCGCGGTCACGCCGATCCCCAGCCGCTCCATGGTGGGAATCGTGAGATGACAGTCGAGGTAGTGGCCGTGCGTGGCATATACGTCCTGGCGCAGCCACAGGCCGGGAAAGGCGGCGCTCAGGTGCGCCGGCTCGGCCCACGCGGCGAGCGTGGCGAGCATCGCAGAGGCATCTTGCGCGGAGAAGCGCTGTTCGAGTCCGAGCGGCTCCGCCAGGGGGCTTTCGTCGCGGCGGCGTAGCCACGACTCGACCAAGGCGTGATCGTGGTTGCCTGCGACGACCACGATCTCGCGCCCGGCGAAGGCTCTGCCGAGCTCTTCGAAGAACGGTCGGGCGGCGGCGAGCGCGTCGCGGCGCGGGCCATGGCGCAGCTCCAAGACGTCGCCGAGCAAGACGAGGCGCTCGACGTCCTCCAAGGCATCGATCAAAGCCGCGCGCGGACCCGGCCGGCGCAAGACATCGGCGCCAGAGCCGGCGCCGAGATGCAGATCTGAGACGACCAGCGTGCGCCTCAAGACGCCGCTGCTGCTGCCTCTCGAATTGGCTTGGGCAGCATGAAGCGAACGTCCTCGCGGATCACATGGAACTCGGAGATGTCCTTGACGCCGCGTGCCCTGAAGAAGGCGAGCAGGTCCTGTACGAGATCGTCGGGAGCGGACGCGCCGGAGCTGATGCCGACGATGCGCTTGCCGGCGAGCCACTCCTCGCGCACCTCGCCGGCGTGGTCGATCAGATAGGCCTCGGTGCCGCAGTCGCGGGCGACCTCGACGAGCCTGACCGAGTTGGATGAGTTGCGCGAGCCGATCACAAGCATCAGCTCGCAATCGCCGGCCATCTGCTTGACCGCCGCCTGACGATTGGTGGTGGCGTAGCAGATGTCGTCGGTGCGGGGACCGGTTATCGAGGGGAAGCGCTCGCGCAGACGCAGCACGATCGCAGTCGTTTCGTCCACGGACAGGGTCGTCTGTGTGATGTAGGCGACCCGGTCGGGATCCTCCACCACGAGCTGGTCCACGTCCTGCTCGTTCTCGACGAGCACGATGTGCTCGGGGGCCTCCCCCATCGTGCCCTGAACCTCCTCGTGGCCGGCGTGGCCGACGAGCACGATCGTGTAGCCATCGCCGGCGAAGTTGACGGCCTCGCGGTGGACCTTCGTGACGAGCGGACAGGTCGCGTCGATCGTGTCCAAGCTGCGCGCCTGAGCGTCGGCCCGCACCTTGGGCGAGACGCCATGGGCGGAGAACACGGTCAGGGCGCCCTCGGGCACTTCGCTCACATCCTCTACGAACACGGCGCCGCGCTCTGTGAGCAGGTCCACGACGTGCTTGTTGTGGACGATCTGCTTGCGCACGTACACGGGTGGCCCATGTAAGTCGAGTGCGCGTTCGACGGTCTGCACGGCACGGTCTACGCCCGCACAGTATCCGCGCGGCGCGGCGAGCAAGAGCTTCTCGACGGTGTTGGCCACTACGCCCATTGTAGGTGTCCCAGCTACGCTTGACGGTGATGGCACAGCGTCACCTCGACAGGCTCACCGCCGTGGATGCGTCCTTCCTGCATCAGGAGGGACCGAGCTCGCACATGCACGTCGGCGGCCTGACGATCGTGGAGGGTCCTCCGCCCACGATGGAGGAGTTCCTCGAGCAGATCCGCAAGCGCCTGCACCTGGTGCCGCGCTATCGCCACAAGCTGGCATACACGGCGCTCGACAGCGGGCGTCCCGTGTGGGTTGACGACCCCGGCTTCAACCTGGAGTACCACGTGCGCCACACCGCCCTGCCGCTCCCGGGCAGTTGGGAACAGCTGCGCAACCTGACCGCGCGGATCTTCTCCCAGGCGCTCGACCGCTCGAGACCGCTGTGGGAGATGTGGCTGGTCGAAGGTCTTTGGGACGACAAGTTCGCCTTGATCACCAAGACCCACCACTCTTTGATCGACGGCATCGCCGGAGTGGACCTTGCGACGGTCCTGTTCGACCTCTCGCCCGAACCGGAGCCGTTGCGCCATTCGGGCAGGCCGTGGAAACCGAAGCCCGAACCGGATGCGACCGACCTCATAGCGGTGGGAGTACGCGGTGTGATGCGCGCGGGCGTGGAGATGGCGAGCGGCGCCGTGCAAGCGCTCACCCACCCCGAGCGCACGCTAGAGCGCGCACGCGAGGCGGCAGAGGGCATCGGCGAGATCGTGTGGGCGGGCCTGAACCCGGCGCCGGAGACGCCCCTGAACGTAGAGATCGGCCCGCACCGGCGCTTCGTGGGGATCGCGGCGCGATTGGACGACTTCAAGCTCGTCAAGAACGCTTTCGGGGGCACCGTCAACGACGTTGTCCTGGCGGTCGTGACCGGTGCCCTGCGCTCGTTCTTGGTCGAGCGGGGAGTGCGCACAGAGGGAATGGAGATGAGAGCGCTCGTGCCGGTCTCGGTGCGCACGGTGGGCGAGCGTCATGAGGGCGGCAACCGGATCGTGGTGATGCGAGGGCCCCTGCCCATCTATATCTCCGACCCGTTGCAGCGCCTGCGCTTCGTGAGCCACGCGATGGACGGCCTGAAGGAGTCCAAGCAGGCGCTCGGCGCCGAGGTGATCGCGGGCGCACAGAACTTCGCGCCGCCGACGATCCTGGCGCAGGCCTCTCGCCTGAACTTCTCCACGAGGCTGTTCAACCTGATCGTGACGAACGTGCCGGGCCCGCAGTTCTCCTTGTACGTGCTGGGTCGGCGCATGGAGCGGGTCTTCCCGGTTGCGTTCCTGCCTGAAAACCACGCCTTGGCCGTGGCGATCATGTCCTACGCGGGCGAGATGAACTTCGGCCTGCTCGGCGATTTCGACGCCCTGCCTGACATCGAGTCGATCGGCGAGAGCATCAAAGCGGAGCTTGCCGAGCTGGTAGCACTGGCTAAGGACAAGCAGGCAGCCGAAGCTCGGAAGGCGAGCAAGACGACGAGCCAATCAAAGCCCAAAACAGCCAGGTCGAACGGCAAGTCGGCTAATAGCCGAGCGCGAACTTCGCGTCCTCGGACATCTTCTCGGGCGACCAGGGAGGCGTGAACACCATCTCCGATTCGACCGAGGCGACGCCTTCCAGCTCGCCAACGAACTCTTCGATCTGCTCGGTAACCTGAGGCCCGATTGGGCAGCCCGGGGTTGTGAGCGTGAACGTGACGTGCACATCTCCGCCTGATACGTCGACACCGTAGATCAAGCCCAGCTCCACGAAGTCGAGGCCAAGCTCGGGGTCGATCACGTTGGACAGGGCGTCCATCACGTCATCGACGGTGACTGTGGTTTCGGAGATCGTGGGCTCGGACGTATCGGGCTCGGACATGTCGTTGAGTCTAGCGACGAGCCTCTCCCCCGAGTCAGCGCGTCAGTTATACGAGCCGAGCCTGTCCCACTGATACAGCTGGATGCACTCAGAGGCGAGCTCGATCGCGCGCTCGCGGGAAAGGTGGGGCAGGACCGTGTCGAGCGCCTGGTCTTCGGCGACTCCTGCCTGGAAGGCCTCCTCGCCCTTGAAGCCGGCGGCGATCTTCAGGGCCTCGCGGCGGTTCTCGCCGAGGCTCGGGAAGACACCAACGAGAAACGCCGTGTTGGGCACGGGCTGGCCCACCTCCAAGGAGGCGTGCCAGGCGGCGAGCAAGTGCAGGTCGTCCTGGTCGAGACCGGCGATCGCGCGCTCGTAGTGGAAGGTGAGCTCTTGATCGGGCAGGTCGTCCACCCATGCGCGCACGACCTCGCCGAGCAGTTGCCGGCGGGCCTCGCGGCCGACGGAGTCCGCGATCACCCGGATCGCGTCGTGGGGCTCGATGAAGCAGAGCGGCATGGCGGCTCCTCGGTCTTGCGGAAAGGAGAACATGACCCACGAAACATTAGGCGTCGGGGTGGACGGCAAAATGGGCGCCCCGCGCGTGCGCGAGCGCGACCGCGCGGGCACTCCCAAACGGGAGCGACCCACCTCGGCGCCCACTTCAGACTTAGAGCGCCGCGGCGGCCCGCTCGGCGGCGTGGGTGTCGTTCGTGTCCTCGGGGAATCCAAGCGTGACGCGCTCCTCCGAGGCCCAGTTCGCCAAGGCCAAGTCGAGCGCTTCGATCGGTGTTTGCAGAGCCTGGGCGAGCGCGGCGGCACGCCGCTCGATGTGGATCGGATCGCCGATCCCGAAGACCCGCTTGGCGGCCGGCGGCGTGGGGTCTGAGGTGATCAAGGATGTGCGCGTGCCCAGATGCAGGGAATCGGCCCGCAGCTCGTACAGGCCAAGCCGACCGAGCGTGATCAAGAGGTCGTAGCGCCCCATGCGACCGAAGCCGGGCAGGGCAAGCCGCTCGAAGACGCGCTCGAAGCGCCGCTGTGGCGTCCAGGTCGGCTCGCCGGTGAACGCCGCCTCCTGTGTGCCCGCGTGCGCGGCGAAGCGCCTATAGGCAAGGAGAGTCTCCCCGCCACGAGCGGGGTCGTGCGAAGAGCGCGGCCCCAGCGGGACCTCCTCCAAGTCGGGGATCGTGCCCGAAGCCCAGCTCGAGAGGAGCGCCTGGCGGACGCCGGCGAAGGACTGGGAGCCCTGCAGCGGAGAGAGATAGGCGGCGAGGAAGCACATCCAGGTGGCCTGCTCGATGTCCCCGCAATCGCGCGCCTCTGCATACAGGCTGGGGGGCGTCGCGGTCAGGGTGAGCAGGCGCCCGGATGCAAAGCCGATTTCGCGCACGAGCCGGCGGGCGTCATCTGAGGAATGAAGGCCTGGGACCAGCTCGCAGCGGTAGCCGTCGTCCTCGGAGCGGGCCTCGCGCTGGATGCGCACTTCTTGGGTGCGACGCGTGTAGGTGCGGCCGGTCGGTCGCGCGGCGCCCCCAGCACGCGAGGTGGCCCCGGACCCGGCACGGGAGGCCGCCGCCCCGGTCGATCCCGCGGTGCGAGTGCTGGACGAGCTTGTGCGTTTGGGCACGGGACGCGGCGTCTCCAAGCCGGGCACAGTCTCGCGACAGATCGGGCAGCGCTGGATGAAGCGGTTGTGGCGGCAGAACGTTTGTGTCACACGTACACGCTAGCGCGAGGCAAGCGCTGCCTGTACCTCCCAGCCTCGGTCGGTCAAGACCCACGCATTGGGCGCTCCGCGCGTCGTGGGGGCACCGGTGTTCTCGATCAGGCCGAGCCGGTGCAGGCGTGAGAGCAGCTTGGAGATCTGGCCCTGGTCGCCGATCCCCGCGGCGTCGGCGACCTGGCGGTTGGAGCCGCCGGGGGTGGCGGCTACGGCGAGGAGAACGCGGACCGTGCGGTAGGTGAGCCGCATGCGCAATCGACGCAAGGGGTCCGAGGCGATCGACTCAGGCATGCGCGGAGCAACGGGAGCGGGTCGCGCAAGCTCGCGCCGGGCGGCTGCGGGGCCCAGATAGGGCAGGACGATCGTGCTCATCAGGGGCCCGGCCAACTCGACAAGCCGACCTGAATCGTCTTCGAGCAGCCTCGCATGCAAGACAGACACGACCCCGCCGACGATCCCCTCTGCCGTGAGGGGTGGCAGGTCGTTGCCAGTCTTCGACTGCGAACGCCCCTCGTCGACGAGGGCGATGATTTGGGAGAGTACGCGCCGCCGACGCTCCATGGCAGGAGCACCCGCTCCAAGCGAGCCGACGATCAACAGCCGGCCGATGCCACGCTCCACGTCGAGAAACGCGAGCAGGCCGAGGAGCCCTGTCCTCAGCCGCTCAGCCCAACCGGCCGACGGGTCATGCGAATCGAGCACATAGCGCGAAGCCCGCGCGATCCCCTCGTCGAACGCTCCCAGGAAGCAGTCTTCGCCATCGGAGAAGATCTCGTAGAACGTGCGGCGCGAGACACCGGCACGCCCGACGACATGCGCGACGCTGACATTCGCCACCCCGCGCTCAGCGCACTCCTCGACCATCGCGGCAAGAATGCGCGCTCGCTGGATGTCCAAGACATGACCCTCTCCAACTGTCAGATCGGCCCCCCCGGCGCGTGCTACGCGAAGCGAGCCGTTCGCCCCCGCTATCGCGTCGGGCACTGGCGGCGCCTTTGCTTTCGCGGCCATGTCACCTCTTTCTGTGAGCTGTCCCCTTGTGGGCCCGCTTCGCCTTCTTCTTCGCGCAGCCTGTGACGCCGATGGGTGTGGATTGTTTTATGACGGCGCCGTTTTGTGCGGTGAACGCAGTTGGCATTTTCAGCGTGGTCTTGCAGAGATTGCTTGGTGCGGCGAGCGCACTGTTGGCGCCCTCGGGGAGGTTGAGCGTGAACACCCCTATCGGAACATCCGGGACTTGACGGAACGTGCTGCTGGTGATGCCCGTTTTGCTTATGAACGTTTCGCCGTGCAGGTCGACGACGATCCCCTGTCCCTGTAGGACGATGATCAGTTCGGGGAACTTCGCGCCACCGTGGCTAACGAAGTACGCCGGTCCCGTCAGCGTGGCTTGAAGGATCGGGGTGGTAGCGCTCGCCGTCCCTACTCGTGACGCTGCGGGACACGCGCCGGGGTCCTGGTTGAACACACTGTCGGGACAGGCCTTCTGCAATGTGCTCAACCTCGAGGGCAGCTGCTTGGGTAGGTCTACCTTGACGCTCTTGATGTTCGCCTGGCTTCCGAACACTGCTTTGGGGTAGGAGAGCTTTACACTCAGGCTCGCCCCGTTGGCCCTGGAGGTCCTGCCCTGCGTTGAGACCTTGAACACGGGTTTGAAGGCCAAAGTCGTGCAGTTGGTGACCTGGAACGGAGTCGTGAAGCCGGATGTCGACCCGGGCTGCGTGGCGTAGCCGATGCTGCCGTCCAATCTGGTCGGCGAGCCGAGCTGGGTACCGGACACGGTGCCGGAGAACCCAAGCTTTGAGCAGTTCGTCGGGTTGAACGTGAATCCGGGGCGTTCGAGGCGCACGTCCACGCGACGTAGCCTGAGCGGGATGCCCTCGATGATCGTCGGGAACGGGTCGGAGACGTCGATCGCCTGTGCCGTGAGCGGGTCGATCCTGATCGACTGGCGCACGATCACCGTCCCGAAGTTGTAGGGACCGGCGACGGCGGGAACGACTATGGAGAGGCCGTACGGACCGCCGTTGTAGGGGCCGGTGAGGTACGCCTTGCCGGACACGAACAGCGGGTTGGGACCGGGGCCGGCCCCTGCGAGGACCGTCCCGACCTGCGTACTTTCAGGGCACCTCCCGGCGCTCGCGTCCGCATCGCCGCACAGCGGCACGCCGTTGAGGTTCGCGAGCAGGCCGGGGGGTAGTGTCACGGTCAGTCCGGCGAGTTCCTGATCCTTGTCGGAGCGCTGGAAGGACGCGACGAACGATGTGTACGCGCCGCTCTGCAGGTTGGTGCTCCCGGCGGTGAAGCTCGGAGCGAACCCGCCCGGGCACGCTTCGTCGATCAGGAACGTGTCGAACGGGCTCGCCGCCGATCCGGAGTCTGGAAACGACCACGGCGAGAGTTCGGTGCCGACGGTGAACGTGCCGCACTGCTCGGGCGTGGCGAGCTCCGCGCGCGGCCCGCCAAAGAAGTGCAGCTTCAGGTCGCTGAACGGCAGGCTCGGGTTTTCGTCGAACACAGCCGTCAGGCGACCCGTCGCGGGGTCGGGCAGGAACTCGCCGGAGATCTTGATCAGCACGCCGGTGATCGGGTCGTCCACGACCACGTACGCCGCGAGCGTCGTGCCGAACGGGTTTTCGTCCTGGCGCGCGAGGAACATCTCGCCTTCCAACTGGTTGGGGACCAGTGGCGTTTCGAGCGTCAGCGAGCCGATCTTCGACGCTTCCGGGCACTGGGGCTGCGAGGCGCTGAAGTTCAGATGCGTGCCGCCCAGCCAGCCGATCTGCGCCTCTGAGCACGCCTGTAGCCCGTCGGCTGCCGACGGATCGACCGTGAAACCTTCCGGCAGCCTCACCACCGCCTTCTTCATCGTCGGTGTCGCGGGGACGCCAATCGCCTCCGTCTGCGGAACTTTGATCTCGAAGTCCAAGCCTGACGGGGTATCGGCTTCGTGCGTCGTCGGCTGGGCTTTTATTTCAGGGGGGAACCGCAGCGTGTTGCAACCCGTCACCGGCGGCGACTTCGATTCCATCCTCGCCCACTCCCCTTCTTCGAGGTTCGCGGGCGTGCCGTCAGCGTTGAACCGCCCCGGGTTCTCCCACGAGTCCATGTAGATCTTCGCGGTCGGTTCTTCCCCCGAGCAGTTCATCGGGTTCGTGAAGAACGGAATCTGTGGGCCCGTGCTCGCGTCCCTCGCGGCCGGGTTCCCGTACAGCGTCACCACGATCCGCGACAGGGCCACCTGTGGAATGTCGGGGTTGATCGTCTGCAAGACGTAGCCTGCCGGGGTAGGCACCACCCGCACGTAGAAGATGTGCGACGCTTTTGTGCCGTCCACATACCCGAACTCGGCCGGCACGCCGCGCTCGGGCACCAGGTTCCAGATCGAGCTGTTCACGTACGTTTCCAGCCCTTCGCTGCGATTGATCGAGAATTGTGGTTCGGTGCGGATGTGACCGATGGCGGTGTCGGGCGGGCAGCCTTTCTTCGAGGACAGGTCGCGGAACGTGCACTCCGGCGCCGCGAGGATGCTCCCGACAAACCCCACAGGTGTGTCCACGACGACGTCCTTGACGTCCTGCGGGCTCGCTACTGCGTCATTGAGTCCGTAATTGCGCGAGATCCCACTGTTCAGGTCGATTTCCGTCGTCAGCTCGTACGGGTGATCGCCCGCCTGGGTGTCGCGCGTTCCATTCGCGTCACCGATGAAGAAATCGAAGCCCGACGGTCCGAACGGCGCCGTGGAGCCGACCGTGTTCGAGCTCGTCGCCGCCAGTTCGGGCGCCCCGCCGCCCGACACGCGTGCTGCGTTGGACAGCGGCCCTGTCGTGCCGGCGGACACGGTCACGTGCACGACCAGCTGGATCCGGCCGTCCGGCGGAACGGTGCTGAGTTCCGATTCGTCTGGAAGTTCGCAGCGCACGGTCGCGCCGACGCTACAGTACGACGCCAGGTTCGCGCCACCGCCCGCGATGTTGGACGAATAGAGCTCCACTTCGCCCACCGTGACGCCCGCCGGCAGTTCGTCCACGATCGTCACGGGACTGCCGTCGGTCGCCTGCGCACCCGCGTTTTCCACGTCGATTTGGTAAGCGTCGGCGCTATCTTCGCGCGGGAAGCTCGTCGGCGCGGCAACCGACTCGATCCTCCAGCCGGGCGCCGGAGCGCTCGCCATCGCAGACGGCGCGCCCACGGCCACACACGCGACAAACGTCGTGCACACGATTCGCATCGGCGTCGAGAACCTCATCACTTGCCCCTCCCGTTACGGCCGGCTTTCCCGATAGTGGATGGCCTCTTCGCCTTGTGCACCGACCCGTAGCGTCTGCGCACAAGGCGTTCGCACGCGGCCCGCTTGCGCCGCTCGCGCTTGCCGCGACACGCCTTCAAGGCCCGCGCGAGCTTCTGCGTCCGCGTCAACGAGCGCGGCGTCGCGCCGCCTGACGATTGCGACGTCAGGTTGCCCTGTCCGTTGAACGTCGCGGTCGGAGCGCCCAGCAGCGACGGCGTGCCGGCTGGGGTGCCGTGACACGCTTCACCCAGGCACGGCGGCAACGGCACGGCCGGTTCGTGTATGCACGGATCGGCGGACGTGCAGATCCGCGCGTCGTAATAGTCGACCTGCGTATCGGTGTCGCTCGGCACGAGCTGGTCCGCCGTGGAGAAGAACACGTTCGAGCCGCTCGCATCCGTGCCGATCAGGCAGACGTTCGAGTAAAGGCCACAATATTCGTTGATGCCCGTCGTCGTGACGTCGCGGCCGTCGGAGATCAACGACACGTGCCCATCGTGATACTCGTACACGTTCTGCGCGTATTCCGCTTCGCCGCGTTCGCTAGTCGCGATCTGCACGTCGTTGAGCGCTCCCGGCGTCAGCGCGATCGGGCTCATGAAGAACACGTAAGCACCGTCGTTCGACATCGTCAAATTCGTACGTGCCATCCCCGCCCGAGTAGCGGAACCGTGTCGGCTCCATACTATGCTCGCGTTGCCAACTCCCCCGTTGCCGTTGTCGTTGAAACCGCGCTCGCCTATAGAGATCCGCACCAGTTCGCCGGTCTGCGCGTCATAGCGAAACACCTGGCTCGGGCCTTCGCCCGGGGGCATGCCGGCGGTCAGCGCGGCGCGACTCGTGAACACCAGGAAACGGCCGTCCGGCGTCACATTCGCCACTTCCGGGCCGTTGCGCCACTCGGTACCGGAGAGAAGCGACTGTTGTTCGTCGGAGGGTGGCAGACTTGCGATAAATGCGATATGCCCAGACGGATGTTGTGCATCCTGCTCAAAGACATAAAGGTTTTCACTCCCATCGCTGGCTGTTTGGCCGCGTTCGTTGGCCATACCGGTCAACACTCCCTTGGCGACGAAATACACGTGAGAGCCATCGTTGGAAACGGCCATCACGCCCTGCACACGCGGGCCGTCGCCACTGGTATCGCCAGCCGAGACGTCCGTCAAGAAGCGGCCGGCCGAACCTTCGGAGTCATACATGTAAAGGTTGCAGCCCCCCGGTCCTTCCGTTTGTGCGCAGGAGCTCGCGGTGTCGCTGACACTAGGATCCTGGCTCGCCTGATCGGTGAGCCGCTGTGTGCTCAGGAAGAAGACCTTCGATCCATCGGCAGAAGCGGCCACGAAGCCGCCGTCGCGCCAGTTGACAGGTTCACTGATGTCTAGCTGACACTGTTCAGTCGAGCACGCTGCATCGATGGCCAGGGCCGACAACGCCTTTGGTTGAGATATTGCTACCGTATGCGCCCCAGGTTCGCCATTTTCTACACGCGCGAATACCTCCTTGACCGGAACTTCCCTACCCGCGTTCGCACCCGTGCCGGATTCACATTTTTCGGCCGTGAAGAAGACGGCGCGCCCATCGGCTGACATTGTCCTGAGGCCGGGGTCGTCCGTATGAACGCCAAGCGCTGTATTGCATACGCTGATGAGGTCGCTGCTCCCCTGGCCGCCGCTGACGCCAACCAGCGCGGGCGTCCTGTTGCCTCGACCGGAATACTCAAACAGAGTGGAGCCTGTCGTCGCGCTGAAATTCCAAGAGCTTGATGCATCGGCCTCTTCCCACACTATGTGAGAGAAATCTGATGTTGCGGCTCTGTTTGCGCGATCTTTGAGTGCTTCTGTATCCGGACCAGCTTCTGGCTGAGTAAGTGGACCGATGTCCTGAAACGCACCGTCGGCGTTGCGGGCGTAGAAATCGTCCTCGCCGGCCGGTGGCGTGGGCGCGCTGTACAGCGCCGTGCCTTCGTCTGCGTTGTAGAGCCACCAGGAGTTGGTTGAGAACTCCGTCGCCGGCGGCGCCAGCGCTTTCGCCACCCAACCACCGCTGGTCCGCGTGAACGAATCTGCCGTCCCGATGCCTCCGCGGAGCGGAAAGCAGGAGCTCGCGTCGCCATAGCACTGCAACTGGCTGATGATCATCCGCGATCCGTCTTCGGCGATCATCGGTGGCGCACTCAATGGCAGCGACCCTATGAACGCGCCGTCCTTCTGCGGCGGTGTGACCATCTCATACGCCCTGTTATCGGGCAACCCGGCACCCGCGGCGCCATACACAAAGGTATGGTCGCTGCCTATCGTGGTCCCCGCTTCGTTTGTAGCGACGACACGCCAGTGATAGGCGTGGTCGTGTTCGAGCCCCGCGAGGTGCTGGGTTATCGCCACGGGCGCATTGCCTGACCCTAGCTGCGCCGCAGACGGGCTGCATTCGAGGCTGTGCGGGTAGACGCCCGCTTCGGTTCCGTATTCAAACGCGCACGCTTCGACCGGAAGGCCGCCCGGGTTAACCATGGCGTTCAGGTCCGCGGTTTCCATTGTTAGGTTGTCCGCGGACTCGCCGCTGATCGCAGGTGGTGGAGGTGTCGCGAACGTCGCGTCGCTGCCCACATTGGCACCATTGGCGTTTGAGGCCTGCAGACGAAAGTGATAGGTAGTGCCCGGGGTGAGGCCGGTGACGTCGGCCTGAACGGACACTGAGCCGGTACCGGAGCCAACGCTCTCCACGCAGGCAGCGGTCTGACCGTAGATGGTGCTCGTGCCATAGTCGAAGTGGCAGCCGGTCACTTCGACCCCATCCGGGTTGACGGCACCATTCAGCGTGGCAGAGGTGGGATGGATTTCCGTCGCTTTGCCGGTGCCGACGTCCGGGACGAGAACGGCTGGGCCGAAGACATCGACCTGGCGCTTGCTTTCGCTGTCTGAGGCGTAGACCTGCCCCGAAGCAGCGTTTACGGCGAGTCCTTCGGAGGCGGTGAGCGCGCCGGACCCCTCATCACCAAAGCTATCGACACGAGCGCCGATTTCGTCGTACTCGGCGATCTGGTTGTGCTCATCGACGTAGAGATGATTGGTGGTGGGATCAACGGCCACACCCCACGAGCCGTTGGAGTCCACGACACCAGCCGAGGTGTAGGTGGTCGAGGTGGTGACAGGAAATTCAGAGGGAACAAGCTTTTCGACCGCAGACTCGAGGTACATGAGGTAGATGTTTCCAAGAGAGTCGATCGCCACCGAGCCTCCGCCCCCGGTGGAAATGGTGATCAGATGTTCGCCGGACGGCGCATAGATTTGAACGGTGCCACCAAAAAGATCGACGGCGTAGATGTCGCCGTTTGCGTCGATGGCTACGCCGCTGAGCAGAGAGAACCCGCTCAGTTCGTTGGTGCCGGCGTCGGGACCGGCCGTGAAGTCGGCTGGTTCACCATCCGCTTGGTATGCCCTGAGAGAGTTGGTGCCGAAGTTGACGACGTAGAAGTCGTGGCTCACGGAGTTGACCGCGAGCTGGTTGATAGGCGCTTTTTCTTTGTAGAATGAGAATCCGGTGAGCTTGCCGCCGACGATGTTCGGCGCAACACCGGTGAAAGCTTCGGGTTCGTGAGCCGAGTTGACCTTCTGAACGGTCCCCGCGACGAGATCCTCGACATACAAGTTGCCCGTAGACTGGTCCACACCGAGCGCGCCGGGAGTTTCAAAGGATGTGGCGGCAGTGCCGTCGGGACCAAAGCTCCCCTCAAAGGAATGGGTCACCGCGGCAAACGCAGGCGTTGCGCCCAGTGCCAGCGTCGCAAACGCGACCGCGGCCGGGACAGCGACAAACGCAAACGCCGCGCACGCCACCGCAGCGAGCGCGCCGGCCAGGCGCCGACACAACGACGTCAAACCAGTCAAAGTCAACCCGCGATAGCTCATCGACTACATCCCCTCCTCACAGAGACACCCGGACAAGACCCGCCCGAGCCCGGGCAGCACAAATGCCGCCGAGGGCACGCGGCCCGCGGCGCGGCGATGAACAAACAGGAAACTGCGCGCGACTCGCGCAGGAGATCAGACCGAGCCCTTCGCCCGGCCTGCCGCGTTGCGAGACCGCGGCTTTGGCGGCTAGCGCTGAAGCGCCGCGCCGGCCAGAGAGAGAGAGAGAGAGAGAGA